>Ga0081539_10000220_pt1 | contig 133834 bp, 128 predicted proteins | sample TabmetS4T2R2_FD_71023 | JGI IMG/M metagenome (GOLD analysis project Ga0081539, IMG submission 71023) | Tabebuia heterophylla rhizosphere microbial communities from the University of Puerto Rico - S4T2R2 | ecosystem: Host-associated > Plants > Roots > Rhizosphere ... | reverse complement strand
CGTCACCATGGGCGAGCACGGCCTGCTCTGGTATGACGAGAAGGGCGCGGTGCGCCGCCTGCCCGCGCTGCCGATCCCGCGCCATCGCGTCATCGACACCAACGGCGCCGGCGACGTCTTCCATGGCGCCTACGTCTATTCCTATCTCGCCCATCCCGAAAAAGATTGGGCCCACCATTTCGAGTTTGCGCGCGCCGCCTCGACTTACAAGATTCAGCGCCTCGGCAACGAGGCCGGATTGCCGACGCTTGCCAATATCGAAACCGTCAAGCAGGAGTTTCAGGTCGGGCGCAAGAAGGAATTCTGGGACTAAAGCGCGATGTCATCACGCTTTGGGTTTTGGTTTGAGCATGATCTTTTCGGAAAACCGCTTCACACTTTTCCGGATCATGCTCTGCGTTTCCGGGAGCAGAAATGGGGCGGGTATTCGTCGCCGGCAGCATCAACATGGATGTGGTGGCAACCGCCGAGCGGCATCCGAAAGTCGGTGAGACCGTCGCGGGCAAGGACGTGCTGTATTTCCCCGGCGGCAAGGGCGCCAACCAGGCGGTGTCATCCGCCAAGCAGGGCGTGCTGACGACGCTGATCGGGCGGCTTGGCGAGGACAATTTCGGCAAGGACTTGCGCACGTTCCTTGCCGCGCAGTCGGTCGATCTCGGTTCGGTAAAGGACACGGCAGACGCCCACTCCGGCACTGCGGTCATCACCATTGCCAACGCGGACAACACCATTGTCGTCATTCCCGGCGCGAATGCGCTGGTTAGCGCCGCCGATGTTGCTGCCGCCTCGCTCGCCAAAGGCGACATCGCCGTCAGCCAGTTCGAAATCCCCCTGCCCGCGATCATGGCATTCTTCCAGCGCGCCCGCGCCGCGGGGGCAACCACCATTCTCAACCCGGCGCCGGCGCGTGCGGTCGGCCCCGAGCTGCTCGGCCTCGTCGATATCCTCGTGCTCAACGAAACCGAGCTCGGCGTCCTCACCGGCGCCGCGCTCGCCGAGAACGACGAGCCTCAGTATTTCATCGAAGCGGCGCGGCCGCTGCGCGGCAAGGACCGCAGCATCTGCATCACGCTCGGCCGCCGCGGCGTGCTCGCGCTGGTTGCCGGCGAGGCCATGCTGATCCCCGGCCGCAACGTGAAGGCCGTGGACACGACGGGCGCCGGCGACTGTTTCGTCGGCGCGCTGGCCGCGCAGCTTGCCAGCAACAAATCGATGCGCGATGCGTTGACTTATGCCAACGCCGCGGCGTCGATCTGCGTGCAGCGGATGGGCGCCGCGCCGTCAATGCCGACGGCCGATGAGGTGAAGGAGATTCTCTGAGCTGATCGCGATTTTCTAGTGACACGGCGCGCGACATCTTTATAGAACAGCGACTCGAATTTCGAATTGTACGGGAATTGAAATTGGCAAGGGTGCAGGTGCGAGCGGCGGGCGGCATTGTGCTGCGGCGGGAACAGCCGCCGCGCGTGGCGGTCGTGCGTCTGCGCAAGCGCGACGAATGGGTGCTGCCGAAGGGCAAGCTTGACGAAGGCGAGACGCCGCGCGCGGCCGCCAAGCGCGAGGTGCTGGAAGAGACCGGGCATAACGTGACGGTGCACGAATTTTTGGGCACGCTGGTCTACGACTCCGGCGGTCGCGCGAAGATCGTGCATTACTGGGCGATGGAAGCGAGCGGCGAGCAGACCCGCGAATTGATGAGCGACATCCGCGCGGTCGACTGGCTGCCGCTGAACGCGGCGCTCGCTCGGTTGTCGCGCGATTCCGAGCGCGCGTTTCTCGAAGCCGTCGGCCCGCTTGCCGTCACCGCGTTCACGCGGCGGGCCCGGGCCAAGGCAATTGCCGCGAAAGAGGCGGCCGCCAGGACGGCGGCTGCGGCCGAGCTGCGCGGCCCGCTTGTCGTGCCGGAGCCTGCATCGGTCGAGTCGCTCTCGGTTGACGCCGTGCCGCAGCTCGCGGCCTCCGAGCTGGAGCCCGAGACGGGCGAGCCCGCCATCGAGCCAGGCGATCTGCCAGGGGTCGAGCCGCTCGCGGAAACCGGGAGCGGCCGCCGGCGAAGTTTTGCGCAACGGATGCGCCGCTGGCTTGGCCGCGCCACCTCCCTGGTCAGCGCCGAGGGCCGGCGCCGAACCGTTACCGCGGTTCGGCGGCCTTGATCTCGTCGCAGATCGCTTCGAAGCGGTCGAAGTACTCGCGCTCGAATTCGCTCTTGGACAACGAGAAGGCTTGATGCGTCAGGCGGAGTGACAACCTCTCGGTCATTCGCCTGGCGTTGAGATGGAACTCCGGATAAACGTCAGCGGCGGTATCGAGATCGCCGGCGTTCCTCATGCCGTAATCGGCGACCCAGAGGCAATAGACAAGCGCCTCCCAGGACGAAAGGCCCTCGATGCCGCCGCCGACCATCTTCGAAATCACCGCGCCCGCTTCAACAACCCAGGTCTGGTTCTCGGTGTGCACATTCATCGGATGACCCGGTCGATTTGCTGAAGCTGGCCTCCAGCCGCTGCTTCAATCGACCTCAGGCCAACGCGGCCTTCAGATCGAAGCCGGGATCACCGGCCTGCTCCGGGGTGATCGAGCGACCGGCGCCGAGCAGGCGGCGGCCGAACATGTGGTCGCCGGCGCGGTTGACGGATTCGATGCCGAGCAGTTTTTCGCCCTTGTAGCAGAACGCCGAGAACTGGCCCTGCGCGCGGTCGCCGCGAACGACCACGCGGTCGTAGCCGGTGGTGAGGCCCACCATCTGCAGCTTGTCCGGTCCCTGATCGCTCCAGAACCAGGGTACGCCGTCATAGACCTCGTCCTTGCCGGTCAGCCGCGCCGCCACGCAGCGCCCATGGTCGGTGGCGTTCTGCACCGACTCCAGCCGCAGCGATCCGCCGAACCGAGGGCTGGCATAGAGCGCGCAGTCGCCGATCGCGGAGATATTCGGATCGGCCGTCAGCAGATGATCATTGACGATGATGCCCGACGCCACCGGTAGCCCCGCCTGTGCGGCGAGCTCGACATTCGGCAGCACGCCGACGCCGACCACGATCAGATCGGCCGCAATGTGCCGTCCGTCATTGAGGCTGACGCCGGTGACTTTCCTTCCGTCGCTCTCGATGCTCGTGACCTGTACGCCGAGATGGACGCGAACCCCGGCCGCGGTGAAGCGCAGCTGGGAGAACTCGGAGATCTCCGCGGTCACGGCGCGTGCCATCACGCGCACGCCGAGTTCGACCACGTCGACCTCGAGGTCTTTTGCGCGCGCGGTCGCGGCGAATTCGAGGCCGATAAAGCCGGCGCCAATGACGACGACGTGGTGATGATCCGTCATGCGATCGCGCAGCACCTGGCTTTCGTCGAGCGTGCGCAGGTATCGCACATCTTCAAGATTGGCGTTGGGCAGATCGAGCAGGCGGTTGCGCGCGCCGGTGGCGAGCACCAGATGGCCGTAATCGAGCGAGGAGCCCGACGCCAGCTTCAGCTTGCGCGCGGCGCGGTCGATCGCCGCGCCGCGATCGGCGATCAGCTCGATCTTCTGATCGCTGAAGAATTTTTCGGGGCGGAAGCTCAGGGTTTCCGGGCCGCCGGCGCCCTTCAGATACGCCTTCGACAGCGGCGGGCGCTGATATGGCAGATGCCCCTCGTCGTTGACGAGAATAATGCGCTCGGCAAATCCGTTTTGTCGCAGCGACATCGCCAGCTGAAAGCCGGCGTGTCCCGCGCCGGCGACCACCACCGATCCCGCACTCATCGGCCACGCCCCGTCGAAAGGGCACAGGAAATACCCACGTCGTCTCCTCTTCGGCGATTTCGGTGTTTGTCCGCCAACGTCCCCGAAAGCGGCCCCAGGAGGCGGCAAATCTTGCAGACTTCCCCGGGATTGTCACCTGCCCCTTCCCGGCCTTAAATGCGCGAAACTTCCGACACGAGGCCTTTTCAGATGTCCACCGAACCCGCTTTGCTATCCATCGACGGCGCCGTCGCCACCATCACGCTGAACCGGCCCGAAGCTTTCAACTCGGTCAATCTGGCGATCGCGCAAAAGCTCGAACAGCTCGGCGCCGAGGTCGAGGCCAATGACGTGATCAAGGTGCTGGTGATCCAGGGCGAAGGTCGCGCCTTCTCTGCCGGCGGCGACCTGCAGACCATTGGCGCCGCCGCGGAAGCGGACACTATCGCACCCGTGGTCGGGGAATTGCTGAAGCACTATCACGCCTTCATCGAGACGGTGCGGCGGATGCCGAAGATCGTGGTGTCCAGCGTGCACGGCTCGGCGGCCGGCGCCGGCATGGGACTCGCCTTCATCACCGATCTCTGCATCGCGACAGAAGATGCGAAATTCACGCCGGCCTATGCCAGGATCGGCGTATCGCCCGACGGCGGCTCCACCGTCGGCATGGTCGCCACGGTCGGCGTCCGCCGCGCCTTCCAGATCTTTCTCGCCGAGGACAGTTTTACCGCGCAGCAGGCCTATGAGTGGGGCCTCGTGGCGAAAGTCGTTCCGCCAGTCGAGCTGAAAGCGGAGACGAAAAAATTCGCCGAGCGGCTGGCGAAGAATCCGGCAGCCGCAATCGGCGCCACCAAGGCGCTGCTCTATCAGGCCGCGACCACGCCGACCAAGGCGCAGCTCGATGCCGAGGAAGACAAGATCATCGCCTGCATGCACACGGAAGATTTCCGCATCGCGGTGAAGAAATTCACCAGCAAGTCGAAATGAGCGCGCTGGTGACGCCGTCGCGCTCCTTCATCTGCCTGCGCCATGGCGCGACCGACTGGAACCGGCAGGGACGCTTTCAGGGCCGCACCGACAATCCGCTCAACGATGACGGCATCGCGCAGGCGCATGCGGCGGCGGAGAAATTGCGGGCGATAGAGCTTGGGCACGTGGTTTCGAGTCCCTTGCTCCGCGCGGTGCAGACCGCGGAGATCATCGCCAACATCGCAGCCAAAACCGTCACGCTTGATCAGGGATTGATCGAGCTCGATTTCGGCAGCTTTGAAGGCAAGGCGGTTCGCGAGTTGATGATGCAGCATGGCAAGAACAGCGCGCAGGGCCTGGTCGACATGCTGCCTGCGGATTCCGAGCCATGGGCCGACGTCGCCGCGCGCGCGATGCGCTCGATCAGCCAATGGCTGGACCGGCGTCCGCAGGACGAAATCCTGTTCGTCTGCCATGACGCGGTGATGCAATCAATGGCGCAAACCTTGACAGGAAGTTTTTTCAAGAACGGTCATGGCCGACCGTTCCGCTTCACGCGAGCCGAGAATGTGTGGACGGTGGTTGAGGTCGGCTGAGGATTATCTTGCAGCCGTACGCGGCTCCAATCCGGCGCCCTTGATCGCTTCGGCGGCGCGCGCCGACGAGAGAAATTCGATCAACCGTTTGCCGGCCTGCGCCTCGTCCGCGTCGGCGACGACGGCGGCCGAGAACGTCTGGATGAATTGAATCTCTGCCGGAAAGATGCCGGCGAGTTCGACACCGGACGCATGCAGGATTTCGCTGACCGGCAGCACACCAAGGTCGGCTTCTCCGCCTGCGACCATCGCGGTGGCACCGGTGCCGCGCGGCGTCACCTTGACGTTGATCATGTCGGCGATGCCGAGCCGGGGGAACAACTCCTTCACCAGCCAAATGCCGGACGTGCTGGCCGGGATCGCCACCACCCTCGCCTTGAGCAGCGTCTGCTTGACGGCGTCAACCGTGCTGACGTCGGGCTTGGCGGCCCCTGCCCGCACGGCCGCGCCGACGCCGACCGTTGCCAGATCGACGTCCGAGCCTGCGGCAATTCGCTTGGCGGCGATCAGGCCGTCGAGGCCTTCGCGCGACATGATCACCACGTCTGCCTTGTCGCCGCGCGCAAGCTGCGCGCCGATGGTCTGCGGCCCGTCGCCTTGCGACGCACCTGATCCCGTCGTCACCTTGATGCCGCTCGCCTGCTCGAATTCCGGCAGCAGCTTTTCATACGCGCCGGAGAAGCCGCCGGAGATCAGGACTTTCATCTGGGCAGAAGCTCCTTGCGGCCACAGCAGCAGCGCCACGAGTGCAACGACGAGGGCGCGTGACGAGGTCATGGTCGCCCCTGTCTTCACCCGCCGCCTCCCTTGCCGTTCTCGCGCATGAAATCGAAGTCGCAACCCTCGTCGGCCTGCAGGATCGTCTCGTTGAATAGCCAGGCGTAGCCGCGTTTCGCCCAATCGGGCGTGGCGGCGGGCGCAAGCGCCGCATGGCGCTTCTTCAGCTCGGCCTCGTCGACGAGGAGCTCGATGCGGCGGCCGGCGACGTCGAGGCGGATCATGTCGCCGTTCCGCACCAGCGCCAGCGGACCGCCGACGGCGGATTCCGGGGTGATGTGCAGCACGATGGTGCCGAACGCCGTGCCGCTCATGCGCGCATCCGAAATGCGCACCATGTCCTTGACGCCGGCGCGCGCCAGTTTCCTGGGGATCGGCAGATAGCCCGCCTCCGGCATGCCCGGCGCGCCCTTGGGGCCTGCATTGCGCAGCACCAGCACGTCGTCGGCCGACACGTCGAGGTCGGGGTCATCGACCCGGTTTGTCATGTCCTCGACGGACTCGAACACGACAGCGCGGCCGGTGTGCTGCAACAGCTTCGGGCTGGCGGCCGATTGCTTGATGACGGCACCGCGCGGAGCAAGGTTGCCGTGCAGGATGGCGAGCGCGCCCTCTTCCTTGATCGGATTGGCCTTGGCGCGGATCGCATCCTGGCCCGGCACTTCCTCGGCGTTTGCTATGACTTCACGCAAAGTCACGCCTAGGATGGTTTTGGCATCGAGATCAATGAGATCGCCGAGCTGCTTCATCAGCTTCGGCACGCCGCCGGCGTGATGAAAATGCTCCATGTAGTGCTCACCCGACGGCTTGAGGTCGACCAGCACCGGCACCTCGCGGCCGAGCTTGTCGAAGGCGTCGAGGTCGATCTTGTGCCGGGTGCGATGGGCAATCGCGGTGAGATGGATCAGCCCGTTGGTCGACCCGCCGATCGCCTGCAGCACCACCTGCGCATTGCGGAACGACGATGCGGTGAGGAACTCGCTCGGCTTCGGTCCCTTTGCCTTCGCCATCGCGGCGGCAACGCGGCCGCTCGCCTCCGCCGAGCGGAACCGCTCGGCATGCGGTGCCGGAATCGTCGCGCTCATCGGCAGCGACAGGCCCATTGCCTCGGTGATGCAGGCCATGGTGCTGGCGGTGCCCATCACCATGCAGGTGCCGACGGATGGCGCCAGCCGGCCATTGACCGCCTCGATCTCGTTGTCGTCGATCTCGCCGGCGCGATATTTCGCCCACAGCCGGCGGCAATCGGTGCAGGCGCCGAGCACCTCGCCCTTGTGATGGCCGACCACCATCGGACCGACGGGAATGACGACCGTCGGAAGGTCGGCGCTGACCGCAGCCATGATCTGCGCCGGCAGCGTCTTGTCGCAGCCGCCGATCACCACCACCGCATCCATCGGCTGGGCACGGATCATCTCCTCGGTGTCCATCGCCATCAGATTGCGGACATACATCGAGGTCGGGTGCGAAAAACTCTCGGCGATCGAGATGGTCGGGAACACAAAAGGCATCGCGCCCGACAGCATCACGCCGCGCTTCACCGCCTCCAGGATCTGCGGCACGTTGCCGTGGCAGGGATTGTAGTCGCTGTAGGTGTTGGTGATGCCGACGATCGGGCGGTCCAGCGCGTCGTCGGAATAGCCCATCGCCTTGATGAAGGCTTTCCGAAGGAACAGCGAGAACCCGGCATCGCCATAACTTGCCAATCCCTTGCGAAGCCCGTCGGTCATCCGTTTTTCCTTTTGCTTGGCGCCCACTAAAGGAGTCCACGGAATTATTGTCAATGCTCGATAATTCGGAACGCGAACCCACCGCAGGAGCGGCAAAATGCCCGGCATTATTGACAATGATCGGTGCCGCGTGCTGACGTCGGGGGCATGACCGCGCAAGCCGCATCGCAGGAAAGTGCCGCCCTCTCGCGCGAGGAGGAGCAGGCGGAAGTGATCCGCCGGCTGGAGGAGGACATCATCTTCGGCCGCTTCGCGCCGGGTTCGCGGCTGGTCGAGGACACGCTGATGAGCCGCTATGGCGCCAGCCGGCATTTTGTCCGGCAGGCGTTGTTCCAGCTCGAGCGCCAGGGCATCGTGCTGCGCGAAAAAAACATCGGCGCCACGGTGCGGTTCTATTCCGCCGAGGAGGTGCGCCAGATCTACGAGGTCCGGGAGATGCTGACGCGGCAGGCCGCGCTGATGATCCCCCTGCCCGCGCCAGCTGCCCTGATCGAGCAACTCACGGAACTACAGCGGCGCTATTGCGAGAAGGCCGACGCACAGGATTTGCGCGGCATCCACGAGGCCAACGATGCTTTCCACGTCGCCTTGTTCTCGGCCTGCGGCAATCCCTATCTCGTGCGCTCGCTGCAGGACTACATGAACATCACGCTGCCGATGCGCGCGAAGAATCTCGCCGATACGGAGGGGCTGGCGCAATCGCGGCGTCAGCATGAACTGATGATCGAGCTCTTGAAGGGCCGCGACAGCTGGGCCTTCGCGCAGCTGTGCGTGGATCACATGCAGTACAGCAAGTCGGACTATCTCGGACGGATCGCGAAGGATAACGGCAAGCGGTAGAACGTGTACTCGTCAATGGGCGTCAGTCATCACGAGGTCATCCATGCCGGAGATCAGCACCACGTTTCTGTTCACGATCGCCCTAAAAATTCAAGTATCCGTTCTTGGCGACACTCCCTATGGCCGCCGACGCATTTTCATTTTGACGGCGGCAGCTTCGACGGGCCGAAGCTCAAGGGCAAGGTGTTGCCGGGTGGTGGCGGAGGGTCTCTGATCCGCCGCGACGACGTGATGGAGGTGGACGTGCGGTTGACCCTCGAAACCGACGACAATCATCAGATCTATGCGGCGTGGAAGGGACTTCGCCATGGTCCGAAAGAAGTTATGGATCGCCTCTATCGAGGCGAGACCGTTGACCCGAGCGCCTACTATTTCCGTACCACGCCTTACTTCGAGACGAGTTCGGAGAAATACGACTGGATGAACCGCATCTGCTCGATCGCCAGCGGCTCGCTTTCGCCGAACGCACGAACGCTGGATGTCTTTCAGGTGTTGTAGGTCAATAGTCAAGCTTCTGCTGTTGGCCCTTGGCAGATATGCGAGTGAGTTCGCGTGCTAGCGCTTGCTCCAGTCCGCGATGCGGCTCTTATCCCCGTCGAACTCCATGCTGCAGAACGCGCCGCCCTGGTAGAAGTCGGCGACCGGATCGGGTTTCAGCTTGGCCTGCTCCGCCATCGCATGCTCGCGGAAGTCTTCGCCGCGGCCGGTCGGGCGATAGCCGAGGTCGTAGGCGCGGTGGTTGTCCCACCAGGCGCGCTCGTTATAGGAGGCGCCGTAGAAGATCTCGAAATGGATATCGGGATGTTCCAGCCCAATGCGGCAAAGCTGCACGAGATCATCGGGCTTGAGCCAGATCGAGAGGCGGCGGTGGTCGAGCGGCACCTCGCCGAAATTGCCGATGCGGATGCACGTCACCTTCATGCCGTGCTTGTCGGCATAGAGCGCGCCCATCGCCTCGCCAAAGACCTTGCTGACGCCGTAGCGGCTGTCGGGGCGCGCGGTGACGTCGGTACCGATGCGGTGATGGCGCGGATAGAAACCGACCGCGTGGTTGGAGGAAGCGAAGATCACGCGCTTGACGCCCTTGCGGTAGGCGGCCTCGAACAGATTGTAGCAGCCGATGATGTTGGCCTGGTGGATCTGATCCCAGGTGCCCTCGACCGAATAGCCGCCGAAATGCAAAATGCCGTCGACGCCCTCGCAGATCGCCTCGACCTGCGCGAAGTCGGCGAGATCGGCCGGCTTGAATTTCTCGTTCGCGCCGAGATCGGCGGGCTTGTTGATGTCGCTGAGCAGCAGGTCCGGATAGATCGGCGGCAGCAGTTTTCGCAAGCTCGTGCCAATTCCTCCTGCGGCGCCGGTCATCAATATGCGTGGCATCTCTTCCCTCGATTTTGATCGCGATCATTTGCGGTCGTTGACTGAGGGTGATAGCAACTCCAAACTGCGAGGAAACGCAACAACGAGAACAGCAAATGTCCGATGCATCGTCCTATGCGGCCGGATGGCGGCCGGCGACGCACTATCCCGATCCGGCGATCCACGTGCTTGATCCGCGCTTCGAAAAATACTGGCTGAAATTGTCGGCGGTCGAACGATTGACGACCGGCCTGCGCTGGGCGGAAGGTCCGGTATGGTTCGGCGACGGACGTTATCTGCTGTGCAGCGACATCCCGAACCAGCGCATCATCAAGTGGGAAGAAGAGACCGGCGCGGTCAGCATTTTCCGGAAACCCTCGAACTTCGCCAATGGCAACACCCGCGACCGCCAGGGCCGGCTCGTCACCTGCGAGCATGGCGGGCGGCGCGTGGTGCGCACCGAATATGACGGCTCGATCACGGTGCTGATGGATTCATTCAACGGCAAGCGGCTGAACTCCCCGAACGACGTGGTGATGAAATCCGACGGCTCGGTCTGGTTCACCGATCCGATCTTCGGCATCTTGGGCAATTATGAAGGCTATAAGTCGGAGCCCGAGATCGAGCCCAATGTCTACCGCCTCGACCCCGAGAGCGGCAAAGCCAGCATCGTTGCCGAAGGCGTGCTCGGACCGAACGGGCTCGCCTTCTCGCCGGATGAGAAAATTCTCTACGTCATCGAGTCCCGCGGCGTGCCGAACCGCAAAATCCTCGCCTATGACGTCTCACCTTCCGGCGACAAACTCTCCAACAAGCGCGTGTTCGTCGATGCCGGGCCCGGCACGCCGGACGGCTTTCGCGTCGACATCGACGGCAATCTCTGGTGCGGCTGGGGCATGGGCGATCCCGAACTCGACGGCGTCGTGGTGTTCGCGCCCGACGGCGTCATGATCGGCCGCATTGCGCTGCCCGAGCGCTGCGCCAACCTGTGCTTCGGCGGGTTGAAGCGCAACCGCCTGTTCATGGCGGCGAGCCAGTCGATCTACGCGCTGTATGTGAACACGCAGGGCGCGGCGGGGGGATAGTTTTTCGCGCAACAAAAAACGCCGGGGCGATCGCTCGCCCCGGCGTCATTCGTTTTTCTCGCGAAAGCCTTACGCCGCGTTGAAGCCCGCGACGGCCTTCACCTCGAGATATTCTTCGAGGCCATACTTGCCCCACTCGCGGCCGTTGCCGGACTGCTTGTAGCCGCCGAACGGCGCGGTGCGGTCGTTGGGCACGCCCTGCAGATTGACGTTGCCGGCGCGGATTTGACGCGCGACCTTGCGGGCGCGCTCGACAGAACCGGCCGAGACGTAACCGGCGAGGCCATACGGCGTGTCGTTGGCGATCTTCACGGCGTCGGCTTCGTCCTTGGCGCCGATGATGGTCAGCACCGGTCCAAAAATTTCCTCCTTCGCGATCGTCATGTCGTTGGTGACGTCGGCGAAGATGGTCGGCCGGACATAGAAGCCCTTGTTGACGCCTTCGGGCAGGCCCGGGCCGCCGGCGACAAGGGTCGCGCCCTCGTCGATGCCCTTCTTGATCAGCGCCTGGATCTTGTCCCACTGGCCGCGGTTGACGACCGGGCCGATGGTGGTGCCTTCGCCGCGGGGATCGCCGGCCTTGGTCTTCTCGGCAACGCCCTTGGCGATCGCAGCCACTTCCTTCATCTTCGACAGCGGCACAATCATGCGCGACGGCGCGTTGCAGGATTGGCCGGAGTTGTTGAACATATGCATCACGCCGCCGGTCACCGCCTTGGTGAGGTCGGCGTCGTCGAGGATCACGTTCGGCGACTTGCCGCCGAGCTCCTGGCTGACGCGCTTCACGGTGGGCGCGGCGCGCTTGGCCACATCGACGCCGGCGCGGGTCGAGCCGGTGAAGGAGATCATGTCGATGTCGGGGTGCTCGCTCATGGCGGCGCCGACTTCCGGACCGAGACCGTTGATCAGGTTGAACACGCCCTTCGGCACGCCGGCGTCATGGAGGATTTCCGCAAAGATCAGCGCCGAGGTGGGCGTAAACTCGGAAGGCTTCAGGATCATGGTGCAGCCGGCGGCGAGCGCGGGCGCGACCTTGCAGGCGATCTGGTTCAGCGGCCAGTTCCAGGGCGTGATCATGCCGACGACGCCGACCGGCTCGCGCACCACGACCGCGGTGCCGACGTTCTCTTCAAAATGGTAGTTCTTGAGTACTTCCAGGGTGGAGGCGATATGGCCAAGGCCGGCGCCGGCCTGCAACCGCTCGGCCATCGGCAGCGGCGCGCCCATCTCGTCGGAAACGGCGGCGCCGATTTCCTTCATGCGGCCCTTGTAGATCTCGATGATTTTTTCCAAGAGCGCGACGCGCTCCTCGCGGCTGGTCTGCGAATAAGTCTCGAAGGCGCGCTTGGCGGCGGCGACGGCCTTGTCGAGGTCGGCCTTGGAGCCGAGCGCAACCTCATACATCGCTTCTTCCGTCGCGGGATTGACGACGGGGGTGGATTTCTTGACGACCGGATCGACCCAGGTGCCGTCGATGTAGAATTGCATGCGATTGACCATCGGAAACCTCTTGGTACGGACAGGAATGAGGGAGAACGGGAAGCGTTCGGCAGGCATCCTTGCACGAAAGCCGGGGGTGTTGGAACCCGCCATATGCGGGTGGCCGCTGTGCGGTGTGCGCGGAATATAGGGGCTGGATTGGGCGGGGGGCAAGGAACCCTTGTCATTCCGGGACGCGCCTCTTGGCGCGGGCCCGGAATCCATACTCCCGATGGTGGTTATGGATTCTCAGGGGCGCAATTGCGCCCCATAGCTCGCGCTTCGCGCGCCCCGAAATGACAGCTACACCGCCAACTTGCGATGATGCCGGATCGGCGCCCCCACCGTGAGGCTTTCGGCGGCATCGATGATGGCATTGGCATCCAAGCCATAGTGGCGATAGAGGTCGTCGATGGTGCCGGTCTGGCCGAAACGCTCGACGCCGAGCGCCTCGACGCGGTTGCCGCGGACGCTGCCGAGCCAGCCGAGCGTCGCCGGATGGCCGTCGATCACGGTGACGATGCCGCAATCGCGCGACAGCGGCGCCAGCAGGTTTTCGATGTGGCTGAGATACTGCACGCCACGGCGGTCGCGGCGCAATTTTCGCGCTGATGTCCAGCCGGCGTGCAGGCGGTCGGCGGACGTGATCGCGAGCAGGCCGACGTCGCGGTGGCTCTCGCCGATGAAGCCGACCGCCTCGATCGCTTCCGGCGCCACCGCGCCGGTATAGGCGATCACGATGTCGCAGTTCGGCCCGGGTTTGCGTAGCCAGTAGGCGCCCTCGGTGATCTCGTGATGCAGCACCGCGTTGACCGGCCGCTGCACCTGCTCGATGCTGCGCGTCGAAAGGCGCAAATACACCGAACCGCCGCCTTGTTCCCCTTGACCGCTTTCGCGCTGCATGTGCGCAAATCCCCAGCGCATGATCACGGCGAGCTCATCGACAAAGGCCGGCTCGAACGAGGCAAGCCCGTCCTGCGCGATGCCGATCAGGGGCGTTGCGATCGACTGATGCGCGCCGCCTTCCGGCGCCAGCGTGATGCCGGACGGCGTTGCCGCCACCATGAAGCGCGCATCCTGGTAGCAGGCATAGTTCAGCGCATCGAGGCCGCGCTCGATGAAGGGATCGTAGAGCGTGCCGACTGGCAGCAGCCGCTCGCCGTTGATGGAGTGCGATAGGCCGAGCGCGGAGAGCATGATGAACAGATTCATCTCGGCGATGCCGAGCTCGATGTGCTGACCGTTGGGCGAGAATTCCCAGGTGTAGGCCGAGGGAATCTTCTCCTGCCGGAACAGGTCATGATTCTCGGCCTTGGCAAACAGCCCGCGCCGGTTGACCCAGGCGCCGAGATTGGTGGAGACGGTGACGTCGGGCGAGGTCGTGACGATGCGCGAGGCCAATTCAGTGTCGCCGCGCGCCAGTTCGTTGAGGATCAGGCCAAAACCCTGTTGCGTCGACATTTGCGCTGCCGGCTTGAAGGCGAGCTCGCGCGGCACCTCGATCTCGGGCGCGGTCAGCCTGCGGCGGCCGTCCTGGTTGAACGGCACCGCCGCCAGAAATGCTTCAAGCTTCGCCGGATCCTGCGCCAGGCCTTCGAACCTGTCCCACTCATGGCCGGGCCGGATGTTCTGCGCCGCGCGCCATTTCTCCATCTGCGCCACCGTCATCAGACCGGCGTGGTTGTCCTTGTGGCCCTGCATGGGCAACCCAACGCCCTTGATGGTGTAGGCGATGAAGCAGACCGGGCGGTCGTGATCGATGGCCTCAAAGGCTTCGATCATGCTCGCCATGTCGTGGCCGCCGAGGTTCGACATCAGCGCCAGCAGTTCGTCGTCGCTGCGGCGGTCGATCAGCTGCGAGACCGGGCCCTGATCGCCTATGTCGTCCTGCAGATGTTTCCGGAAGGCGGCGCCGCCCTGAAAACACAGCGCGGCGTACATCTGGTTCGGGCAGTTGTCGATCCAGCGCTTTAGCGCCTCGCCGCCGGGCTCGGCGAAGGCAGCCTGCATCAGCTTGCCGTATTTCACGATCACCACGTCCCAGCCGAAATTGCGGAACATGGCTTCGAATTTGGCCCACAGTCCCTCGCGCACGACGGCATCGAGGCTCTGGCGGTTGTAATCGACCACCCACCAGGTGTTGCGCAGGCTCTGCTTCCAGCCCTCCAGCAAGGCCTCGAAGATATTGCCCTCGTCCATCTCGGCGTCGCCGACCAGCGCAATCATGCGCCCCTCCGGGCGGTCCTTCATCCAGCCGTGCGCCTTCACATAGTCCTGCACCAGCGAGGAGAACAGCGTCTGCGCGACGCCAAGGCCGACCGAGCCGGTGGAGAAATCGACGTCGTCGACATCCTTGGTGCGCGAGGGATAGGACTGCGCGCCCTTGTAGCCGCGGAAGTTCTCCAGCTTGTCGCGGGTTTGGTGGCCGAACAGGTACTGGATGGCGTGGAACACGGGGCTTGCATGCGGCTTCACCGCGACGCGGTCCTGCGGGCGCAGCACGGAGAAATACAGCGCCGACATGATGTTGGCGAGCGAGGCGCTTGAAGCCTGATGGCCGCCGACTTTCAGGCCGTCGGTGTTGGGGCGGATGTGGTTGGCATGGTGGATGGTCCACGACGACAGCCACAGCACCTTGCGGGCGAGCGCAGACAGCATTTCCAGGCGTGCGGCATCGGTTCCCATGGCGGCAATTCCTGCGATGGCGAATGATTGAATTCTAATCCTCCCGGCCTCGCTAATAATCTCAAACTTTGGCAGCATACCCGGGAAAATTGGGATAAATTCCCAATATGGAACCCTCTTTTACGAGTTTATCCCAATGAATTCCCTCGATGCCATCGACCGCAAGATTCTCGGCCTGCTGCAGACCGACGGCCGCATGACCATGCAGGAGCTGGCCGATAAGGTCGGGCTGTCGGTGTCGCCCTGCCATCGCCGGGTGAAACTCTTGGAAGAGCGCGGCGTGATCTCGCGCTATGTCGCGACCGTCGACCAGAAGGCGCTGGGGCTGCATGTCAGCGTCTTCATCTCGATCAAGCTGGCGCGGCAGAAGGAGGAAGACCTCAACCGTTTTGCGCGCGCCATCTCGAAATGGGACGAGGTGCTGGAGTGCTATCTGATGACGGGCAACCGCGACTACCTGCTGCGCGTCGTCGCCGCCGACCTGTCGTCCTATGAAGCGTTTTTGAAGAACAAGCTGACGCGGCTCGACGGCATCGCCTCGATCGAATCGAGCTTTGCGTTGAGCCAGGTGAAATACTCGATCGCGCTGCCGGTGTGAGCGGGCTCAGCTTTCTTCCGTTTCCGTCTCGTGGGCTTTACTTGTCTGCCGATAGGAGCCGCGCCCGCCGCGCGCCACACGCTTTCCGCGGAGTTGCTCCAGTTCGGCCTCGCGCAGCGCTGCGCGGACGTGACGAGCCGTCTTCATGGCGCGGCGGATCGATTGCTCCTGCGAATCCTCGTCGAAAAACAGCACGACCTCGCAGGTCGGACATTGGCGCGAATAGCCGTTCTGCAGCCGGCGGGCGCGCTCCCGGAACACGCCCTTGCAGCGGCGGCAACGGACCTGAACGGAATCGTCGAACAATGCCCTGCAATCCCTGATCTGGTTGGCGGCGAAATGGTGACGCGCCGGCTCTTCAATCATGAAAGCAAAGCAGCACAGGCTGAATCAAATTCAAACGCGAAGGCTTGCGCAGACGAACCCGGTTAACAACTCCTTTACGGGCTGTACCGTGCTGATGACACGCTCTGCGAAGCCGTCGTCTTTGGCTGAGGCAATGACGGGTTTCGCCGGCGCTCAACCCATCCTGCGCACCGGCTTGGGCCGTGCGGGCAGCCCCCTCATTTCGCGGACGTCGCCGGGTCTCATTTTCAGCTTCTCTATCTCGCCTGTCGTCAAGCGAGTTGTTGCCAAGGCAGCGGTCCAACCTTCCGGAACGGCCCCCAGCACCAGTCCCACGGCGAACTCACGCGATACGGCGGCTGCCCAAAGCTGCTTCTTCGCCACGCCGCGCTCGAAAATATCGGTTGTCACGTCAACCAAATGAATGCTGCCAGCCAAGGATTCTGTCATGTGCCACCATGCGCTTAGAACAGGCGATGCGCCACCCCGGAACGCAACTGCTTGAAGCAAAGCCAAACGCAAGCGCTGGGGGCGGAGTTGCAGGAAACGTCGTCAGGGTGCCGCGCCCAAATCCGTGACCGCGAGCCGCGAAATCTGCTGGGGATCGCGGACCCCGGTCTGGCCGATCTCGATAATTTTCCGGGCGACAAGCTCCGTGATCGGGTCGTTGCGGTCGGCCAGTCCAAGCGCTTGCAGCGTGGCTTCATAGGCGGCGGCGAGCCGGCTGATATCTTCCGGCGACAGCGGCATGTTTTGCAGGATTCGATAGATCGCCATCACACGACACCCGTCTCAGGTCGGCTTCTGCAGCCCGCTGCTGTTGACCCACTTCTCGATGTTCTCGACCACCCGCTGATAGCTGGGGCGCCGCGGCGGCGGCGGCCGCTCCTTCGACTTGGCGGGCAGCTCGATCTTTTCCAGTTCGATCTTGTCCAGCTTGTCTGTCATGGCGAGCGCGCCTCTCTCTCGCCCCACGCAAGAGAACAGGTTAACACGCTACCCGTTCCTAAGTAAACTATTGATTTTATTATGCTATTTTACTCATAAGGTGCAGGCGACAAAATTATTGGAACCAACCAAGACATAGTAAGTTGAATAGTTGACGCCAAATTGGCAAAATGAGTAATTTACTCAAGGGGTTGGCGGAGGCAACAATGAACGATATCCGTGGTGAGCGGCTGCAAGTGATGCTCTCTCCTGAGGAATTGGCCGCTGTTGACGATTTCCGCTTCAAGCACCGGATGCCGACACGAGCGGCCGCCGTGCGCGAGCTGTTGAAGGCGGGGCTCGGGTCGATTGGGGTTGTGGCTGCGGCCGGCGTGAGGTCCAGCGACTACGGCGTTTTCAGTCGCGGCCCGGCCGGTCATAAGGACGCGAAGGACCTGTCGGAAACGGAATAGCCCTCAGGTCGTGTGGCCGGGGTCGATGTTCTTCGGCGTCTTCTTTTCGCGCTGCGGCGTCATCTTCGCCGGATCAGGCGCGCCGGGGATGCCGCGCGGTCCGAGCTGTTCGCGCTGAATGTCGTCCTCGGTCTTTCGCGGCTCGGTACCGGTTTTTTCTCGCATCTTCAGCAACCTTTGCAGATGCCCTTGAGCTTCCGATCGATGTCGCGGTTCTCGTCCTGAATTTTCTTGTCTACCGCCGTGCTCCCCGATGCTGAACCTGTCGTCACGCCGCCGGACGACTGCGCCGTTCCCAGGGAATTCGTGCCGGGTGTATTGGGTGTGGTGCTCGAGGGGGCGTTGGGCGACCCCGCGGTGCTCGGCGCGGTTCCCGTTGTCACGCCGGCACTGCCGGTGCCGGAACCGCCCACGCTGCCGGTGCTACTGCCGCTGCTGCTACTACCGCCGCTGCTGCCACTACCGCTGCTTTGCGCCATGGCCTGAAGCGGAAGCAGCAACGCTCCGGCAATCATCAGAAGACATGACATGCGCATGCGAAAACTCCCTTTACGGAGTCAACGCCTGCGCAAAAACGCCGTTCCGCCGGTTCCGGCTAGAGCACCTTCCGCTTTGCCAGGTTTCGCATCAACTCGCCGATGCCGAAGGTCCATGGTTCGCACTCGTCGCTGTTGCGCATGCGGTTGACGAGCCGGCCGAGCTGCGGCGCCGATATCGTGACGATGTCGTCGCGCTTGTGGGTAAACCCCTGCCCCGGTGCGTCGCGGTCCTTCACCGGCGCGAACATGGTGCCGAGGAACAGCGCGAAGCCGTCGGGATATTGATGCACGCTGCCGATCGTCTGCGCCACGAGATCGGTGGGATCGCGGCTGATCTTGCCGATCGAGGAATGGCCGTCGAGCACAAAACCGTCCGCGCCTTGCACGGTGAGGCCGACATCCATTTGCCTGACGTCGTCGAGCGAGAAGGTCTTGTCGAACAGGCGCAGCAGCGGGCCGATGGCGCAGGAAGCGTTGTTGTCCTTGGCCTTGGACAGCAGCAGGGCCGAGCGGCCCTCGAAATCGCGCAAATTGACGTCGTTGCCGAGCGCAGCGCCGACGATCCTGCCGCGGCTCGATACCACCATCACCACTTCCGGCTCCGGATTATTCCAGGTCGACTTCGGATGCAGGCCCGCATCCATCCCTGCGCCCACCGAGGACAGCACCGGCGCCTTGGTGAAGACTTCGGCATCGGGGCCGATGCCGACTTCGAGATACTGGCTCCAGGCGTTCTGGTCGATCAGCACCTGCTTCAGCTTCATCGCCTCTGCCGAGCCGGGCTTCAGTTTCGACAGATCGTCGCCGACGATGCTGACCACTTCCTTTCGGATCGCCTCGGCCGAGGCCGGATTGCCGCGCGCCCGCTCCTCGATCACGCGTTCCAGCATCGAGATCGCAAAGGTGACGCCGGCGGCTTTCAGCACCTGCAGATCGACCGGCGCCAGCAGCCACGGCTTTGTGCGGTCACGGCGGTCGGGCGGCGTGTTGGCCAAAACGCTGTCGAGATCGCCGATGCGAGTCCCCTTCACGGCCTGCAACGCGGCGGCGGGATCTTCCTGCTCGCACAGCGCGCTCACCGTCGAAAAGCTTGCGCTGACATCGAACACGCCGTCGCCGCGCACCGCGGCTACCGCGGGCCCGGCGACATCCGGCAGCCAGACCCGCCCCACCAGCGTGCCTGAGGTGCCGTCCTCCGGCAGGATGTCGGTTGCGGTGAGCGTGATCATGGTGCCTCCCTTGGCAATTTTTGGTGCGCCTGGCGCGCCTTCAGAATGCGCTGCCAGATGGTGCCGCCGAGCTTGCGCCAGCCGAGATAGAAGTAGAGCACGATCAACGCAAACAGTAGCAGCGCCGGCCATCCCTCGAGCTTGAAGCCCTCGCTGGTCAGGTTTCCGGTAAGCGCTCCGATCACATAGCCGCCGATAAAGAAAACGGTGAGGAAATCGAGAAGGCCGGCGAGACCGCGGCGCCAGAACGGCTTTGCGGCGGGAAGGCTTGGCGGTTCGGACATCGGGCTTCTCCCGGCGGGTGCAACGGCCATCATCGCCACGGCTCTACAATGATCTTGGTGTGCCTTTCCGGATTGGCGAGGTCGGCAAAGGCCTGGGCGACGCCGTCTATGCCGACATGGCCGGTCACCAGCGAAGCGGCGTCGACCGTGCCCTCCGCGACCAGGCGCAGCGAATATGCGAATTCTTCCGGCGTGTAGCCCAGCACATATTGAACGTTGAGCTCCTTCAGGATGCCGAGCATCGGCTCGGAGCGATCGCTCTCCATGCAGACGCCGACCACGACGATCCTGGCATCGCGCGGCGCGCCCTCGAACACCTGCTGCAACAGGCCCGGCACGCCGACGCATTCGAAGATCAGTGCGGGTTTCAGCGCCGGCAGCATGGCCTGCATCGCCGGACGTGCGGCCTTCTGCTCCGGCGACATCTCGGCATGCTCGGCCCAGGTGGCGTAGGGTTGCGTGCGCGCGGGATCGACGACGATGTCGGCGCCCATTTTCTCCGCAAGTCGCCGGCGGGTCGGCGAATAATCGGCAGCGACGATCGGGCCGATGCCTTTGATCTTCAGCGCCGCGATCACCGCAAGCCCGACCGGGCCGCAGCCGATCACCAGCGGCACCTCGCCGCCGGCGATATTGGCTTTCGCCACCGCATGGACGCCGACGGCGAGCGGCTCGGTCAACGCGGCGTGATCGGCGGAAAGCCCGTTCGGCACCTCCAGCAGCAAGGGCTCGCTGAGCAGCATGCGCTCGGCATAGCCGCCGACATTGTCGTTGGAATAGCCGATGCCTTCGAGGCCGGTCGGCGTCAGCAGCGCCGGCAGCGAGCAAACTTTCGCACCTGGCTTCAGCTTGCGCTCCGTGCCGGGGCCGTAATCCAGCACCTCGCAGCAAAACTCATGGCCGAACACGACATCGCGCGACAGGTCGATCGGCTTGCGATGGGGAAAGTGCTTTGCCAGCTCCACCATGCGGTGGGCGTGCTGGCGCGCATGCAAATCGGAGCCGCAGATGCCGCAGGCGAGCGTCTTGACCAGCACCTGGCCGGCCGCGGGCTTCGGGTCCGGCCAGTCGCCGGCGGCGATCTGGCCGTTGCGGAAAATGGCTGCGCGCATCCGGACTTATCCTCCCTTTTGCAAGTTGCTTTGTCACAGCCTGGCAAGGAAGAAAAGAACGAAAGCAGCCCGTCGGGCCCGTAACGATGCCCGCCGGCTTTCGTATTGATAGACAGGCGCTATGGCGGTCTTCGAGCCCGGTTGCGCCAGTTCCGCTAAGCTCACCGGCGTAGCCAGCCGCTTCCGAAGGGGCAGACTTCATGGAAATGCACCAGATCCGCTACTTCCTGGCGGTCAGTCGAACGTCACGCGCGCCGCCCAGCCGTCGCTGACGCGCGCGATCAAGCAGCTCGAGGCCGAGCTCGGCGGCGATCTGTTCCGGCGCGAGCGCCCAGCCGCACAGCTCACCGAACTCGGCCAGCGGATGCTTCGCTGCTGAAGCAGTGCTACGAGGCCGCCATCGGCGCGCGAACGCTCGCCTCCTCCTTCAAAGGCGGCAAGATCGGTACGCTCCGTATCGCCATCGCGGACGCGGTTGATATCGCGCTGCTGATCCCGCATCTCGACCAGCTGAAGCGGATGTTCTCGACGCTGGAATTCAAGCTGCTGCGCGGCAACAGCAACAAGATCGGCGAATATCTGAAAAAGGGCGAGGCCGAGCTCGGCATCGCCGTCGAGATTGACCGCGACTGGGACCGGCCGACAGCTGGCCGCTGTTCACCGAAGGGTTCCAGGTCATTGTCAACCGCTGCCATCCGCTCGCCGACAAGGGGCATATCGCGTTCGAGGCGCTGAAAAAGCAGCAGCTGCTGTCGCGCGGCTATTGCGAATATGCCGAACGGCTCTCGACGGCGCTGCAGGCCGGCGATGTCGATGTCGACGGCAGCCACGACGTGTCGTGCGAGCACGACCTCATCAAGCTGCTGGAGCCGATATCGACATTGCGATCATTCCACGCGGCGCATCAACCCCGGAGACGCTGCGGCGCGCCGAGCTCGAAGGGCTCGACGTCAAGCGCACCGTCCAGCTCTATGGCGTCGCCGGGCGCGAGCGCACGGCGGTAGCCTCCGCCGTCATGAAGATGCTGCGCAGCGCCGACTGGCAGGTCTTCACCCAGCCGGCGGCGCCGCACAAGGACGCAAAACCCCCGCTCTCCATCATCGCCGCCTGACAACGGACAACAACCATGGCCGAAAAGACTTTTGCCGAACGACTGGAAAAGACGACCGAGCAGAGCCGGCTGATGGACGCGCCGCTCAGTGCGCGGCTCAAGGCGTTGCCGACGATGTGGCGCGCCTCAACCCCGATTTCGCCGCCGTGGTTGGGCGCATGGTGGCCCGGCTGGAAGCCAACGATGTCGGCCAGAGCGCGCCGCAAGTCGGCGAGCCGATGCCGGAGTTCATCCTGCCCGACGAAAACGGCACACTGGTCCGCCTCGGCGCGCTGCTCGAGCACGGCCCGGTGGTGGTGTCGTTCAACCGCGGCCACTGGTGTCCGTACTGCAAGCTCAACGCCGACGGGCTTGCGGAGATCGCGCCGGAAGTCCGCCGGCTCGGCGGCCAGATCGTCGCGATCTCGCCGGAGACGCATCAATATGGCGCCGTGCTGCGCGACTATGCCGAGGCGCCCTTCCCGGTGCTGACCGATCTCGACAATGGCTACGCGCTTCAGCTCAATCTCGCTTTCTGGGTCGGCGACGAGAAGCGTGAGGCGATGAAGGCGGGCGGCTACGACATTACCCTCTATAATGGCAACGAGACCTGGATGCTGCCGGTGCCCGCGACCTTCGTGGTTGGTGGCGACGGCCTCGTCAAGGCGCGCTACATCGATCCCGATTACCGGCGGCGGATGGAGCTCGATGCGATCGTGGATGCAGTCGCGGCCGAAAGCGGCGAGCGCCGGCTACGCTCGGCCTGATCGCAGCTCAGGCGTTGGGTGAGGACTCGCCAACCGCCTGCAGTAACTGCGAGCGCCGCACGCGCTCGCGGTGGGCGGTATAGAGGCCACTCGCCACGATGAAGCCGGCGCCGACCACGGTCCACTTGTCCGGAATCTCGCCAAAGACGAAGAAGCCGAGCAGGCTGACCCAGAGCAGCTGGGTGTAGGAGAACGGCGCGAGCACGGAAGCATCCGCATAGCGGAACGCCAGCACAACGATCCACTGCCCCGCGGTGGAAGCGATACCGATGAAGATGCCGAAGGCAACCGCGTGCCAAGTCGGCGTGACCCAGACGAACGGCACCAGCGCCGACAGGATCAACACGCCCGCGATCGACGAATAGGTCATGGTCGTGGCGGCGCGCTCGGTGCCGCTCAGCCTGCGCGTCATGATCAGCGTGCACGCCCAGCATAGCGCGGAGACCAGCGGAAACACCGCAGCGACATGAAAGGCTGATGTGCCAGGTCTCAAGATAATGAGAACGCCGAGCAGGCCGACACCGGTGGCGATCCAGCGCCGCAAGCCCACCATTTCGTTGAGGAAGACGATCGACAGCGCCGTGACGAACATCGGCGCGATGAAGCCGGTGGCGGAGGCTTCCGCGATCGGAAGAAAACTGAGGCCCGTGATAAAGAACAGCGACGAGCCCAGCACAGTTGCGCCGCGCATGAACTGCAGCCTGCGCCGGTTGGTCGTGAGCGCGTACAGCGGCGAACCCGGTATCATCGCCGGCGTCATGATCAGCGCGAACACCAGGAACCTGATCCAGGTGATCTCGATCGGCGGCAGCGAGGCCGAGAGATATTTTGCGGTGACGTCCGACAGGCCGAGGAACACGGTCGAGGCGAGGATCAGCGCGATGCCCTTGAACGGCAGGTCGGGGCGCGCGAGAGCCTTCGACTTGGCCGGCTTTTGTTCGGGCAACGATACGGGAGCGCTGTCCAGCCTGGCGGCTGCGGCGGGGGGCGGGTTCACGGCGGACTCAAGAGGTGGAAAAATCGAATCTAAGGCGCTCTATAAAACGCCATTGGCGCAATTCCACAAGGCACGCTAGCGGGATGCCGATATGCGCTGCGCGGGACAGCCGCCGAGCGGCAACACTTTATTAAGAATATGATCGCGCTTTTCGGTTCAGCCGATGATCGCAATCACGTTTACAACATCGGCAAACCACGCGGTTTTGGTCCGCGTGGAAAGGCCTTGTCGATCGCAGAGATTTCGCTGGCGCTGAGCACGAGATTTCCGGCGCCGGCATTCTCCGCCGCATGTTCCGCCGATGACGCTTTCGGAATCGGAAACACGCTCGGCGAACGCGCGAGGAAGCTGAGTGCGACTTGCCGCGGCGTTGCCTTGTGCGCGTCGGCAATCGACTGCAAGACCTTGCCGCCCTCGCTTCGCGGCGAGGGGAAATCGTTGTGGCCGAACGGCGAGTACGCGACGACGGCAACGCCGTGCTTCTCGCACCAGGGGGTCACCGCGTGCTCGATGGCGCGTTCCTGCAGATGATAGAGCACCTGGTTGCAGGCGATCCTGCCCCTGCCCGTCACCGCGAGCAATTCGTCGAGATCGTTGACATCGAAATTGCTGACGCCCCAGGAGCGGATCTTTCCCGTCACCATCAATTCCTCGAAGGCGGCGACGGTGTCGGCTAGCGGATAGGAGCCGCGCCAGTGCAAGAGATAGCAATCGAGGTGATCGGTCTTCAGCCACTTCAGCGAGCGCTCGCAGGCGGCGATGGTGCCGCGGCGCGAGGCGTTGTTGGGCAGCACCTTTGAGACCAGGAACAGGCCGTCGCGTTTGCCTGCGATGGCGTCAGCGATGACGAGCTCGGCATCGCCATACATCTCGGCGGTGTCGATATGGGTCATGCCGGCCTCGATGCCGCGCTGAAGCGCCGTGATGGCGCGCTTGCGGTCGGCGCGGTCGAGATACCAGGTGCCCTGCCCGATCACGGAGACCTGCGGGCCGCCTTTGCCGAAGGATTGTTGTCGCATGATTGTCCTTTCCAACTTGTCATCACCCGCGAATGCGGGTGATCCAGTATTGCAGAGGCGCCTGAGATTGATCGAGGCGCCGCGGCGTACTGGATCGCCCGGTCAAGCCGGGCGATGACAGTCCTTAGTTGTTATCCAGCCCACCGATGTCGGCCACCAGCACCGTCCCCGTCACCGACTCCGTAATGTAGAGACGATCGCGCCCTTCGCCACCGATGGCGACATTGGTGCAGGCGCCGCCGGCACACGATTTGATGCGCGCAATAGTCTCGCCGTTCGGAGCGAATACGAAGACATGACCGAGCGAGGCGTGGCCGACGAACAGGCGGCCGGCGCCATCCATGGTCAGGCCGTCGGGCCCGCTCGGCCCGAACAGGGAACAGAAGCGCCCGACCTTGGAGACGCTGCCGTCCTTCATGAGGGGCGCGCGCCACACCGCATTGTCGCGCGTCATCGCCACGAACAGCACGCTCTCCGTGGGATCGAGCACCAGTCCGTTGGGACTGATGCCGGTGTTGATAAGGCAATTGACCTCGCCGCTCGCGCGCAGGCGATAGACGCGCCCGGTCGGGTCGTGCAGCCCGGTCTGGCCCTGGTCGGTGAAATAGATGTCGCCGTTCTTGGCGATATGCAGATCGTTGCAGCCCTTGAAGGACTCCGAGTTGCGCGCGGTGAGGATCGGCAGCATTTTGCCAGCCCGCGCGTCGCACTCCATGATGCCATGCATGTAGTCGGCGACGAAGATGCGCCCCTTGGCGTCGATCTTCAGCCCGTTCGGCCAACCATCGTACTCGACGACCAGCGTCCATTTCTTCTCAGGCGAAATCCGGAAGATGCGGCCGAAGGGAATGTCGACGATGTAGAGATTGCCGTCGGCGTCGAACGATGGGCCTTCGATGAAACAGTCCGTGGCCGCACCTGGCCGGTTGGCGTCCGCCCAGTCGGTGCGGACGTTGTGGCGAAATTCGGCGGGCATGGAGGAAAAGACTTGCGTCTCGATCAGACGCGGCGGCGTTTCCAGATACATCATTGTTATTGGTTCACCCGTTGGAACGGGCGCACCATAGAGGATGGGGATCGCGGCGTCGATTCCGCCCTAGACCCTCACCCTGAGGAGCGCGTAGCGCGTCTCGAAGGGTGAAGGCCCGACTGTGGCCTTTCATCCTTCGAGACGCGCGCCAAAGCGCGCTCCTCAGGATGAGGGTCTTAGTGCGCGTTTGCCGCCATCGGCCGCTTCCTCACTCCGCAGCCTGCCTCTTGCCGTAGGCCTCCGAGATCATGAAGCTGGAAAGCGTGCCGTAGGCCGCGGTCCAGGCGGCGGCAACTTCCGGCGTCCAGGCTTCGCCCAGACCTTTCTCCAGCGTCCACAGCAGCGCGCCGCCGACCACTGGATAATGCTCGGGCTTCGCGCCATAGCTGACGTGACGCACGGCAAGCGCGCTTGCCGCTGGCAGGATCGACTCAATATCGGAAAGCCCGTTGACGACCGCGGCGAGCGTCGCCATCAGCTTCTTGCGCTGCTCGGTCATGTCGGCGGGAAACATCGCCTTCACGGATGGCGCGACCTCGAACAGGCGGTCATAGAACATCACCGCAGCCTGATCGGCGATGGGCGCGACCTTGGAAAAGCTGTCCTGGACGAGCTTGACTTGTTCCGGTGTCATCCGAGCCTCCTTGCACGTTCGCATCCCTCGCCGCGCCGTTGCGGCGAGGTGATGAAGATTGCCCGAAGGCAACTGCCCTACGCCGCCTCCACAAAACGATGCCGCTCGTAGAGGAATTCGAGCACGCGCTGGCGGCATTTCAGGTAAGCGGCGTTGGTCGCGAGCTCGAGCCGCTTGCGCGGGCGGGCCAGCGGCACATCGAGCACCTCGCCGATCCGCGCACTCGGGCCGTTGGTCATCATCACGATGCGATCCGACAGCAGCACCGCTTCATCGACGTCGTGGGTGATCATCAAAATGGTGTTGCCGAGTTTCTGGTGCAGCGCCATCACGGAATCCTGCAGGTGAGCGCGCGTCAGCGCATCGAGCGCGCCGAACGGCTCGTCGAGCAGCAGCACCTTCGGCTCCATCGCTAGCGCGCGGGCAATGCCGACGCGCTGCTTCATGCCGCCGGAGATTTCCGACGGTCGCTTGTCCTTGGCGTGGGCCATCTGCACGAGGTTGAGGTTATGCATCACCCAGGCGTCGCGTTCGGCACGGGTCTTTGTCGAGGCAAACACCTTGTCGACGCCAAGCTTGACGTTCTCGTAGACGGTGAGCCACGGCAGCAGACTGTGGTTCTGGAACACCACCGCGCGGTCGGGACCGGGCGAATTGACCTCGCGGTTCTCCAGCAGCACGCCGCCCTGCGTCGCATCGGTCAGCCCGGCGACGATGTTGAGCAGCGTGGACTTGCCGCAGCCGGAGTGGCCGATGATCGAGACATAGTCGCCCTTCTCGATCGTCAGGTTGATGTCCTTGAGCACCTCCGTGGTGGCGCTGCCGCGGGTAAAGGTCTTGTCGATGTGGTCGAGCTTCAAATAGGACATGATTGACCTTCCCTCAGCTGGCCGCGGTGCCGCGGGTGACGAACTTGCCGACGACCGCGATCATGCGATCGAGCAAGAAGCCGATGATGCCGACATAGAACAGCGCCAGAATGATCTCGCTGATATGCGAGGAATTCCACGCATCCCAGATGAAGAAGCCGATGCCGACACCGCCGATCAGCATTTCCGCGGCGACGATGGCGAGCCACGACAGACCAATACCGATGCGCAGGCCCGTGAAGATGTAGGGCGCGGCGGCCGGGATCATGATCTTGGCGAAGAACTCCAGCGGATTGAGCTGCACCACCGCCGCAACGTTGCGGTAATCCTGCGGGATGTTGCGGATGCCGACCGCGGTGTTGATGATGATCGGCCAGATCGAGGTGATGAAGATCACGAAGATCGCCGAGGGCTGGCCGTCGCGGAACGCCGCGAGCGACAACGGCAGCCAGGCGAGCGGCGGAATGGTGCGCAGCACCTGGAACAGCGGGTCCAGCCCGCGCATCGCCCAGACCGATTGTCCGACCAGCGTGCCGAGCCCGACGCCGGCAATCGCGGCCAGCGAATAGCCGAGCGCGACGCGCTGCAGCGAAGCGGACAGATGCCAGAACAGGCCCTTGTCGATGCCGCCGCGGTCGAAGAACGGATCGAAGATCAATTCCCTTGTGTCCGCGAACACCCGCGAGGGCGGCGGCAGCGTCGAGCCGGCGCGGCGGCAGGCGAGCTCCCAGAACAGCAAGAGCAGCGCCAGCACCACCAGCGGCGGGACCACGCGCACCGCGGCGTCTTTCGCCATCTTGACGTATTTCTCCACAAGCGGCGCCCGCTTGGGCGTCATCGTCACGATCTCGGCCGGGGCAAAGGCAGCCGGCGCGGCCACCGCGGCTTCCGATTTCATGGCAGGCATCGACATCTCTAAATTATCTCCGTGATTGAATGGGACGGGCCGCGCGAGGCGCGGCCCGTCAGCGATCAAACCTCAACGCGCTTGATGGACAGCGACTTCAGATACGCAGCGGGATTTTCGGGATCGAACACCTTGCCGTCGAAGAAGGTCTCCTTGCCGCGCGACGTTGAAGCCGGGATGTCGGATGCCGCAACGCCAAGCTCCTTGGCGGCTTCCTTCCAGAGATCCTCACGGTTGACCTTGGCGATCAGCGCCTTGGTGTCGAAGCCCGGCTCGAACTTGCCCCAGCGGATGTCCTCGGTGAGGAACCAGAGATCATGGCTCTGGAATGGATAGGAGGCATGATCGGCCCAGAACCGCATGATGTGCGGTGAGTTCTCGACCACCTTGCCGGGGATGCCGTAGTCGAACTTGCCCTTGACGCGGTCGGTGACGTCGTCGACCGGACAGTTGATCCACTGCCGCTTGGCGCAGATCGCCGCAACCTCGTCGCGGTTCTCGGGCTTCTCGCACCACTGCTGCGCTTCCATCACTGCCATCAGCAGCGCTTTGGCAGCCTTCGGATTCTTGTCGACCCAGGCGGCGCGCAGGCCGAAGGATTTTTCAGGATGCTTGTTCCAGAGCTCGCCGGTGGTGATCGCGGTGTAGCCGATCTCCTGGTGAATGAGCTGCAGATTCCAGGGCTCACAGACGCAGAAGCAGTCCATGGTGCCCACCTTCATGTTGGCGACCATCTGCGGCGGCGGCACCACGATGGTCTCGATGTCCTTGTCGGGGTCGACGCCGCCGGCAGCGAGCCAGTAACGGATCCACAGATCATGCGTGCCGCCCGGAAAAGTCATCGCGGCCTTCACCGCCTTGCCGGAGGCCTTCTTCTTCTCGAGCGCAACCTTGAACGGCGCCGTGTCGACGCCGACCTTGACGTCGGCATATTCCTTGGCGACGGAAATGCACTGGCCGTTGAGATTGAGCCGCGCCAGGATGTACATCGGCGTCGGCTGGTTGTTCTGCGTCACCTTGCCGGCCGAGATGAGGTACGGCATCGGGGTGAGGATGTGCGCGCCGTCGATGCCGTTGCCTTCGGAGCCGAGCACGAGATTGTCGCGCGTGGTGCCCCACGAGGCCTGTTTCTGCACTTCCACATCGGGCATGCCGTATTTGGCGAAGATGCCTTTCTCCTTGGCGGCGAACAGCGGCGACGCGTCCGTCAACGCGATGAAGCCGAGCTTGGCGCCCTTCACTTCGGGGCCTGTGCCTTGCGCGAATGCGCCGGCGGGAAAGTTGAGTTTGGCAGCAGCAAGCAGCGCGGCGGTGCCGCTTGCGGTCTTGAGAAGCTCACGGCGGCTTAGGCCTGAGGTCTTGGTGCGCTTGGTCATCGGTCGTGTCGTCCTTTGCGTCGTTGCATTGAGTGGTGGCGTCGTTGCATCGAGAGCGGTCCGATGACGCTGCAATGGAGCCATGAGGGCGCGCTCCGGGGTGGCCCGGACCGGCGGCGTCGCACATCGGATGAGTAGTCTCGAGGGACGGCTTCAATGGCGTCGGCCACTTGCAATTCAAGCGGTGTGCCAACGCCGATGCAGCGCAATAAACCTATGGATTACAATAGCTTATATGTTCGGCCGATCATTCGCCGTTAACTTCTGCGCGCATTGAAAATTTGCGATTCGCCTAAATCTTGTTGGCCGTCCGCACAATCCTTGTGCGGCGCACAAGGATTGTGCAGGTGGTGACTTTTTATCCTCAGGCGTCTTCGGTCGCCTTCGCCGCGAGCGGTTTTGGCGCAGCACCGGCGCCCGGCTTCATCCTGAATTCGTAGGTCATCAGGTGCCACGGCGATTGCGCCGGCTTGCCGTCGGGCATGGTGGGATCGGTGCGCTTTTCGATATTGGCGATCAGCTCGTCCTTTACGCCGAACACCACGTCGCAATCGATGTTGGGATCGCCGCCGATGAAGACGTGCGTGACCAGCGGCTCGTAGCCGGGCGCGGCGACGAGGAAGTGCACATGCGCGGGCCGCAGCGCCGGGCGTTTGGTGTAGTGGATCATCTCGCCGACCGGCCCATCCACCGGGATCGGATAGCTGCAGGGGAGGATAGAGCGGAAAAAGAAGCGGCCGTCGGCATCGGTGATGAAGCGCGCCCGCGACGACGGCCCTTGCGTTGCGTAGGTCGGCTTTTGCGAGTCGTAGAATCCGTCGTCGTCGGCGTGCCAGACGTCGACCGGCACGCCCGGCAACGGCTTGCCGCTGATATCCGTCACCCGGCTTTGCACGAACATCCGCTCGCCCTGCAGGTTGGTGGAGATGTCGGTGCCGTGCGGCGTCACCTTGTGCTCGCCGACATAGAACGGGCCGAGCACCGTGGTTTGCGTGGCGCCCTCGCGCTCCCTGTGGTTGACCGCATCGACCAGCATGGAAACGCCGAGCACGTCGGAGAGCAGGATGAATTCCTGGCGGATCGGGGTGCATTTTTGCCCGGTACGGGTGAGGAAGTCGATCGCGAACTCCCATTCCTCGAAGGTCAGGTCGGTCTTCTGGACGTAGGCGTGCAGCGACTTCACCAGCTCCTGCAGCAGGAATTTTGCCCGCGGGTTCGGCGTGTCCTTGAAGCTATCGACGACAGCGGCGGTGAGATCGGTTTCGCTGAATTGGGTCATTGGGCTGTCCTACGGGATGACGCGACGAGGATGCCAGCCTACACCGGCATACCGGTCTTGCGTAGGCAGAAGCGGTTGGATTGGACCGCACTTTTCGGATATCACACCCGCGTCCCCCGCTCGTTCCGGAGACCCAGTTCCATGCTCGCCCCGACCCCCGCTTCGCCCGAATCTGCCGGCATGTCCAGCGCCGCGCTCGCCCGCGTCGATCGTCACCTGAAGGAGCGCTATATCGACGCCGGGCGCTACCCGGGCGCGCAGCTCCTGGTCTATCGGCGCGGCAAGGTCGTGCATTCGAGCGTGCAGGGCTATGCCGATCTCGAGCGCAAGGTGCCGGTCAAGGACGACACCATTTTCCGCATCTATTCCATGACCAAGCCGGTCACCTCGGTCGCCTTCATGATGCTGGTCGAGGAAGGCCGCGTCGCCATCGACGAGCCCGTGCACAAATATATTCCGGAGTGGAAGAACCTCGGCGTATTCGTCGCCGGCAGCAACCCCGCCTACCTCACCAAGCCGCCGGCGCGGCCGATGCTGATCGTCGATTTGCTGCGCCACACCTCGGGCCTGACCTATGGCTTCCAGCAGCGCTCCAATGTCGATGCCGGCTATCGCGAGAAGAAGCTCGGCGAGGTCGTCACATCGGGCACGCTCGATTCGATGATCGAGGATCTGGCAAAAATGCCGCTGGAGTTCTCGCCGGGCGAGGCCTGGAACTACTCGCTCTCAACCGACGTGATCGGCTATCTCATCGGCAAGATTTCGGGCATGCCATTCGAGCAGTTCCTGAAGGAGCGCATCTTCAAGCCGCTCGCCATGAACGACACCGACTTCCACGTCCCAGCCGACAAGGCGCACCGCTTTGCCGCCTGCTACTCGGCCGATCCGCCGGGCGAGATCAAGTTTCACGCCACCGAGCGCAAGGCGATGCTGACCTTGCAGGACGACCCGACGAAGAGCGCGTATCTCACGCCGCCGACCTTCTTTTCCGGCGGCGGCGGACTGTGCTCGACGGTGGCGGACTATCTCACTTTCTGCCGCGCGCTGCTCAACCGCGGCGAGCTCGGCGGCGTCCGCCTGCTCGGACCGAAGACGCTGGCTTTGATGACGACCAACCATCTGCCCGGCGGGCGCGATCTGCCCGCCCTGTCGCGCTCGATGTTCTCCGAGGCGACCAATAACGGGATCGGTTTCGGGCTCGGCTTTGCCGTCACCATGGATCCGCCGCAGGCGCTGATCGCAGGCAGTCCCGGTGAATATTTCTGGGGCGGCGCGGCCGCAACCGCGTTCTGGGTCGACCCCGCCGAAGAGCTGATCACGATCTTCATGACCCAGGTCATGCCGTCGACCGCCTATCCGATCCGGCGCGAGCTGCGCACCATGGTCTATGCGGCGATAGCGGAGAGCAATCTGTAAGGGAAACGGCGGGTTCCACGGCTTACGCGCGGGACTTGTTTGCCACTGAATTCCTTGGCGAAGTTTCGGCGCTTCTCTTATTGTTCCCGGCGAGTTTCGTCTCGCCCGGGGACTCCGTGCCAAAAATTTCCCTGCCAGTGCGTCTCGCCCTTCTGGTCGCGGGAACCACGCTGCCGCTGATTTTGTTCGCGGCGGGCATCGTCATCTACAATTACAGGCAGGACCGCAAGGAAGTGACCCAACGCGTGCTGGAAACCGTGCGCTCGATCCGCCTTGTGCTTGACGCCGAGATGCAGCGGATGACCGGGGGCTTGCAGGTGCTGGCACTTACGTCCACCTTGCGCGCCGGTGACTACGAGGCCTTTCGGCCCATCGTGCTCGGCTTTCTCGATCAATATGGCAGCGACGGCGTGGTGCTGGTGGCGGACCGCCGGGGCCGGCAGGTGTTCTCCTCGGTCACGTCAGATACGGCGAGCCTGCCGCCGCGCAACAATCTCGAGATTGTCGAGAAGGTCTTCGCCAGCAAGCAGCCGGCGTATTCCAACCTGTTCATCGGCGCGGTCAAGAAGAAGCTGATCGTGACGGTGGAAGTGCCTATTATCATGAACGGCGAAGTGACCCACGTCATCTCCTTCAGCCCGCCGCTCGAGATTTTTCAGGCCATCATCGAAAAGCAGCGTCCGAACCGGGACTGGACGCTTTCGATCTTCGACGGCGGAGGCACCAATTTCGCGCGCGTGCCCAACCCGCAGGAGACCATCGGCAAGCGCGCCCACCCGTCGCTGTTTGCCGAGATGTTCCGCGCGCGCGAGGCGACGCTGACGACGGTGACGTTGGAAGGCGTGCCGCTGATCACCGGCTTCACGCGTTCGGCCCTCACCGGCTGGACGGTTGCGGGCGGCATCACGGAGAACTCGCTGGTCGCGCCGCTGTGGCGCAGCCTTGCGATCACCAGCGCGATCGGCGGCATCCTGCTGCTGGTCGGGCTCGCCTTCGCGGTGCGGATGGCGACGACGATCGCGCGCGGCGAGATGCTGCAGGACCTTCTGGTCGAGGAGCTCAACCACCGCGTCAAGAACACGCTTGCCATCCTGCAGTCGATCGCGGCGCAGACTTTTCGCAGCGCCAGCCGGCCGGAACGGGAGAAATTCGAGGGCCGCCTGCGCGCGCTTGCGGAAGCGCATAATCTGTTGAGCACCGAGAAATGGCAGGGCTCGGATCTGCAGGACGTGATCGACCGCGTGCTGCAGCCTTACGCGCTCAGCAACCCCGCCCGGGTGCGGATGTTCGGCCCAAAGGTGCCGCTCGCGCCGCGACTCGCCGTGGTGCTCTCCATGATCCTGCACGAGATCGCCACCAACGCGGCCAAATATGGCGCGCTGTCGAATGACAGCGGCACCGTATCGCTGGATTGGGAGATCCTGGACGAGGATATCAGGCGCAGGTTGCGGATGATCTGGACCGAGTCGGGCGGGCCGCCGGTGAGCGCGCCGGTGCAGCGCGGCTTCGGATCACGGCTGATCGAGCGCAGCGCGCGCGACCAGCTCGGCGGCGAGGCCACTGTCGATTTCCTGCCGGGCGGCGTGGTCTATACGGTGACCGTCGCGCTGGAGGAAGGAAGCTGACAATTCCTACTTCACCAGCCTGAGCACCGGCCGGCCGCGGCGAGGCCGTGCCCGCGGCGCCTTGCGGCGCGCTGCCTGCGCCGCCTCCTCCGCCGCCTGCACATCGCACAACAGCTTCAGCTCGGAATGGGTCACGCCCTTGAGCTTCATGCGTAGTTGCAGGATCGCCACAGAGAGCAGATCGGCCGTGTCATGCTCGGCGTCATTGGCGAGCGAGGCGCGGCATTGCTCGAGAGTGGCGAGCGTCGCGCGCAATCTGGCTTGGGAATTGGCAGCCAGCGTTTCGGACGACATCGAGCTTGCGAGATGGATCGACGGCGATCCGGCCGGTGGTTCTATGCCCATGTCCGCTTGTCCCAAAATTTTCGTGATTGGCTGGTCGCGCACCTGCACCAAAATGCGCCACCGGAGACAGCAGGACGTGCCGTTCTTTGCTCGGACTTCTGCCTGAGTCGCTGCACCGGAATTGCCGCATTTGTGCCGAAGATGAACAATCCGCCCTATCTAAATACCCGTAAGGGCCCTCGGTCTCCACAAAACTCCGTAGGAATCCGGTGTTCGCGGTGGAGCAGTAAATTCGAGCGTGAATAATCGGGGCGCGAGACCCGCCCAAGTTGTACGCTCCGGCATCTTCTGCCAAGGTTATCTGAGGTAAAGGGGCCTGTATGTCGCTCACACTGGAAAGGGGTGTTCCACAGGAAGAACACCGAGTCTCACTCGGCGGTCTTACTGATTGGGATGCGGCGCGAATCTTCCTGGAAGTCGTTCGTTGCGGCAGCTCCCGCTCGGCTGCCGAACGGCTCGACCTGTCGATCAACGTCGTGCGCCGGCGGATCGATGATTTCGAACGGCAGATCGGCGCTACTCTGTTCACCCGCGACGTTCACGGCACCCACCTGACCGACGAGGGCGCGATGGTGGTCTCCGCCGTCGAGCGCATGGAGGCGGCGGCCTTCGACCTGATGCGGGCCTCCAGTTCCGTCACCAGCACGTTGTCGGGCGAGGTTCGCGTCGCCGTCACCGAGGGACTGGGCACCTTCTGGGTCGCCCCGCGCCTGGTCGAATTCCAGCGCTCCTATCCCAACATCCTGGTCGACCTGCACTGTGCGATGCGCTCGGCCGACGTGTCGCGCCATGAAGCCGATGTCGCCATTCATCTGTCGCAGCCGCCTTCGCTCGACGCCAAGCTGGTGCGGCTCGGCCGCATGCACCTGATGTTCTTCGCGAGCGAAGCCTACATCGCCGCCCACGGCGCGCCGACATCGTTCGTCGACCTGACCAGGCACCGGCTGGTGCTGCAGAGCGCGGACCAGACCGCGACAAAGGAATTGTTCGAAAGTTTCTTCCCGGGTTTTTCCCAACGCGACCTGCTCGCGATGCGCACCAATGTTTCGAGCGCCAACTACTGGGCCGTCGCCAACGGCGCCGGTGTCGGCGTGTTTCCGACCTATGCCGCAGCACTCGGCGGCATCGTGCCGCTCGACATCGAATTCCGCAGACCTTTCGATATCTGGCTCTCCTACCATCCCGGCAGCGGCCGTATCCCGCGGGTACGCCGCACCATTGACTGGCTGGTGGAGGCTTTCAATCCCGCCAAATTCCCTTGGTTCAGGGACGACTTCGTCCACCCAAGCGAATTTAAGGCGGTGTATATGGGCGAATCCCTGACCCATCTTTTCGGGGGCTTCTCGACCGAAGGACGATAGAAACGAATGAACAAATCAGCAGCAAAGAGAATGAAGCAGCGTAGCGCAGGTAAACCCGACATCGAACTTGGCAAGCGAATCCGGTTGCGGCGAGTCGAACAGAAGATCTCGCAGGCGGAGCTCGGCGAAAAGCTCGGCGTCAGCTTCCAGCAGGTCCAGAAATACGAGAAGGGCGTCAACCGCGTCGGCGCGGCGCGTCTGCAGCAGATCGCCAATGCGCTCGATGTGCCGGTGACGTTCTTCTACGACGGCGACAACAAGGCGCGTGAGGTCGAGAGCCTCTTGTTCCTCGACAGCGCGTTCAGCCTGCGGTTGCTGCGTGCGTACAGCAAGATCAAGGACCAGACCGTGCAGCGTCAGCTGGTCTCCCTGATGGAGTCGATCGCGGCCAACGAGGACTAGGCGCTTCACCGCGCCTGGTTTGCAGCACCGCGAACCCGATCTATCAACGCGAGACAATCGCCGGGTAGCCTGTTGCTGCGCCAGGCCACGTGTTGGTCAGGCCTCGCCAACACGAGGTTGTCGCCATCCGGCTCGGTGGATGCCGGACGGTCGACGTCCAATATCCTGAGAGGCAGGCCCCGGCTGCGCGCGGCGGCGCCAAGCGGGTCTACATCGATCGACCGATCAAACCGCACCAGCGTGAATTCCGGCCCCATCGCGTCATACAGCGAACGACCGTCGCTGCACCACAGGTGCGGCGTGCGGCAGCCCGGCACGGTCGATGGGGTATAGCCGTCCATCGTATAGGGCGGTGGCTTGCCGTCGTCATAGGCGATGATCGGCGAGCGATCATAGTAGCTGCCGAAGTTGAGCCCCGCGCAGGCATATTGCCGGACATTGATCTCGTAAGTCAGACGCCCGACCTCCTCTCTCGCGCGCGCCCCGGCCGGCCCTGCATCCTCGATCTCGTCGGGCACCGAGCCGCGACGTCGGATTTCGGCCTCCGCATGCGACATCGCAAAGCGCGACACCTGGCTCGTGATCGGCCAGCGCTCGGCCTCATAGGCATCGAGAATGGAGGCAGGCGCCCAGCCGTTGAGATGTGCAGCCAGCAGCCAGGACAGGTTCATGGCGTCGGCAATGCCGGCGTTCATGCCGTAGCCGGCATAGGGCACCCAGATATGCGCCGCGTCGCCCGCGATGAAGGCACAGCGGTCGCGGAACTTACTTGCGATCAGCCGGCGGCCGTACCAGTCCTCCCTGGAGACGATCTCGTAGTTGAAATCGGCTCCGACGCCCAAAATGGTGCGGAGGCACGCGTCGCGGTCCACCGAGTCGAAGTCGCCCTCGTCCGGCTTCATGTAATTGTGCACCAGCCAGCGCTCGCGGCCGTCGATGGCATAGACCATGCCCGATCGGCGCGGGTTGATCGAGCCGGTGCCCCAGGCGCGCTCATGCCGCTGCAGGCCGATCAGCGCGGGCGCGCGGATGTAGGTCGATTGCACGCGCTGCACCACGGCGTCGCCCATCAGCTCGGCGCCGATCGCCTTGCGCACGGTTGAGCGCCCGCCGTCGCAGCCGATCAGAAAGCGGCAGCTCATGCGCGTAACGCCGCCGGTGTCGAGATCGCGCAAAGCGACGCTGGCGGAATCGTCCTCGATCGCCACGGCCTCCGCCGCCGTGCGGTTGAGGATGCGGATGCGCGGCTGCGACGCCGCATGCTCGAACAGGATCGGCTCCAGAAAGATCTGGTTGATGCGATGCGGCGGCTCCGGCGTTGGCCAGTTGCAGTCCGGTCCGTCCTTCACGGTGAAGCGGTCGCGCCGGCAGGGAATCCTGATCCGCGTCAGCTCTTCGCCGACAAAACTGGTGCGATAGCTGATGTCATGCGGATAGTCCTCCGGCAGACCCGCGTTGCGCACCTTCTCGGCAAGGCCGAGGCGGCGGAAAATCTCCATGGTGCGGGCGGCAACATGGTTGCATTTCGGCTCGGGAGGTTCGCCGGCCTTGCGCGTTTCCACCACGGTGACGTCGATGCCGCGCCAGGCGAGATCGATGGCGAGCGTAAGGCCGACAGGGCCCGCGCCCACGATCAGAACATTGCAATCAGGCATGCCGCGACGATTCCTGTTTCGTCATTCCGCTTCCGCGCCGGAAGCTTTGACAATCGGCGCCCAGCGGTCGACCTCGGACTTGACGAACGCCGCAAAGCTGTCCGGCGTCGAGGGCGGCAGCGGCTCCAGCGAAAGCGTGGTCAGCTTTGCCCGGGTCGAGGCATCCGCCATCAGCGTGTTGATCTGGCCGGCAAGTTGATCGACCACCGCGCGCGGCGTGCCGGCGGGCGCGACCACGCCTTGCCAGGCGACGAGCTCGTAGCCGTTCAGCCCGCCCTCCGCAATGGTCGGAATATCCGGCGCGATCGCCACGCGTTTCGGCGTGGTGACGCCCAATACCCTCACCTTGCCCTCCTTGATCTGCTGCAGCGCCGGCTGCAGGTCGACCACCATGAAGGGAATGTGGCCGGCGATCACGTCGAGCATCGCAGGGATGCTGCCGCGATAGGGCACGTGCCGAATGTCGATGCTTGCTGCCGTCTTCAGCATCTCGGCGCCGAGATGCTGCGGGCTGCCATTGCCGGCCGAGCCATAGGCCAGTCCCGGCTTCGACTTGGCATAGGCGATGAACTCGGACAGCGTTTTGGCCGGGATTTCCGGATTGATGATCAGCGCAAAAGGCACACCGGCGACCAGCGCAATCGGCGCGAAATCTTTCACCGGATCATAGGGCAGCTTCTTGTACAGCGTCTTGTTGATCGCCAGCGTCGTCGAGGTCGCCATCAACAGCGTGTAGCCGTCGGCCGCCGATTTCGCGACCTGGTCGGCGCCGAGCGTGGTGCCGGCGCCCGGCTTGTTCTCGACGACGACAGTCGCGCCGAGCCCGCTCTTGAGCTGGTCGGCGACCAGCCGGCCGAGCAGATCGGTGGTGCCGCCGGCCGGATATGGCACGATCATCTTGATGATGCGGCTGGGATAGGCCTGCGCCCGCGCAGGAAATGCCGCGAGCCACAACAACCCGCCGCCCCCTGCGATCGCCTCCCGACGCGTGAACGGCATGGCCTCCTCCACCCTTTATTATTGGTCTGTTGCGAACCACAATAGCGATCACCGCGACATAGCAAAGTGGACGAAAGCCAGATTCCGGCGGAGAAATTGCGGCGGTGCAACAGGGCGCGTTGTGATTTAATCGGAACGCAACCCTTCCCCGCTAATTCCCCGACCAGCCTCAGCACGTTTTTTCGGGACTTCCCTCATGCAAAAGATGATGATCCTCGCCGTGGCCTCGATGTTTGCAGCGGCGCCGGCCCTCGCCGACAATCCGCCTGCCGCCACCGGTGCAGCCCCGCATGCTGCAAAACCCGCCGCGGCGACGCCTCATCCGCATCCGGCGCCGGCGAAGCAGGCGCAGCCCGGCTCGACGCCGGAATCGCGCTCGGCAGAGGCGCTTGCGCTGACGCATGAGCCGACCTTCGATGAGGGTACCGCGCAACGCATCCGGGACGCTGCGCTGAGCTATTCCGACATCGCGGTGCGCGGCGGCTGGCCGACCATTCCGGCGGACGCAAAATTCGCGCTCGGCGTGCAGGGGCCGCATGATGATCTGCTGCGCAAGCGGCTGTTGATCAGCGGTGACCTCGCCGGCGACAAGGGCGCGCATGACGACACCGTGGTCGAGGCGCTAAAACGGTTTCAGTCGCGGCATGGCCTGGCGCCGACCGGAACGATGACCCCGCGCACGCTCACCGCGCTGAACGTCTCCGTGCAGAAACGCATAAAGCAGCTCGAGGCCTCGCTGGAGCGCCTCACCCACACCAATTTTTCCTTTGGGCCGCGCTATGTCGTCGTCAACCTGCCGGCCACCTATGCCGAAGCGATCGAGAACGACGTCGTCGTTCGCCGCTACCGCGTCGTCGTCGGCAAGACCGAAAAACCGTCGCCGACGCTGACGGCCGAGATCACCAGTGTGGTGCTCAATCCGACCTGGACGGTGCCCGCCTCGATCGCGAAGGCTGAAATATCGGCGCACATGCGCAGGGATCCCGGCTATCTCTCCCGCATGCATATGGAAGTGCTCGACGCGCATGACCGGCCGATCGATCCGCATTCGGTGGATTGGTCGGGCACGCACACGCCGAATTTCACGGTCCGCCAGCAATCCGGCACGTTCAACGCGCTTGGCGCCGTCAAGATCGACATGCCGAACCCCTATTCGGTCTATATGCACGACACGCAGCAGCGCAATCTCTTCAGCAATGACTACCGCTTCGACTCCCATGGCTGCTCGCGCGTCGACAATGTGCGCGATCTCGCGGCCTGGCTGCTCAAGGACCAGCCGAAATGGAATCGCGCCGCGATCGATGCCACGATCGCGAGCGGCCAGCACCTCGAGATTCCCGTCAGCAAGAAGATTCCGGTGGCCTGGATTTACCTGACGGCCTGGATGAACAAGGACCAGACCGTGCATTTCCGCAACGACGTCTACGCCCAGGACGAGCATCTGCTGGAAGCCACCGCCGAGGAAGCGGCATTCCTCTACAAGGCCTCCGACCACCCGCTGGGCGCGCACCTGGTGCAGTAGCAGCACGGCGTTCCCCGGACCGCAGCCCGGCAAAGAAACATTTCTGCGACGGCGAAGGCCGGGCTATCCTAGCGGCATGCGCGGCCGCACCGGCCGTCCGAGGTCCTACCGAAAGCCCCGTGATGCTCGACACCCCCAAAACCTCCCAGAAATCCCACGCCGACGGCAAGATTCTGCAGAGCGTCGATGACGGCGTCGGCGTCATCACCTTCAACAATCCCGAGAAGCGCAATGCGATGTCGCTGGAGATGTGGGAGGGACTGGGCCACGCGCTGATCGAACTGCGCGACGATCCCGCGGCGCGCGTGGTGGTGCTGGTCGGCGCCGGCGACAAGGCGTTCGTCTCGGGGGCCGATATCAGCCAGTTCGAGAAGACCCGGCACAACGCGGAAGCGTCGGCGGAATATTCGCGGCGCAGCGAGGCGCAGCGCGCGCTGCTGGCCAACTATCCGAAGCCGACGATTGCGTGCATCCGCGGCTTTTGTCTGGGCGGCGGCATGCAGGTTGCGATGCTGACCGACATCCGCTTCGCCGCCGAGAACAGCCAGTTCGGCATTCCCGCCGCAAAGCTCGGCATCGCCTATGGCTATGACGGCCTGAAACATCTGGTGTCGCTGGTCGGCCCGTCCTGGGCGCGGCTGATCATGTACACGGGCATGCGGATCGACTCGGCCGAGGCGCAGCGCATCGGCCTCGTCGATCGCGTGCTGCCGGATGGCGAACTCTGGAACGCGACCATGGAGGTCGCACGCACCATCTCCGGCAACGCGCCGCTCGCGATCCAGGCTGCCAAGATCACCATCGCGCAGGTGTTGAAGGACGAAAGCAAGCGCGACATGGAAGCGATCAAGGCGATCGGCAACGCCTGCATGGACAGCGAAGATTTTCGTGAAGGCCGCACTGCCTTCATGGAAAAGCGCAAGCCTCGCTTCAAGGGCAAGTAATTAGAGAGCCGCCAGCACCGCCTTCGCCACATCGGCGGTGCCGTTGCTGCCGCCGAACTCCGTCGGCTTGATGCCGTCCGCATAGGCCTTGTCCACCGCGCGCTCGATGCGCTCGCCGGCCTCGGCGGCGCTTTCCACGCCGTGCTTGTCGGCGAGCCAGTCCAGCATCATCGCGGTCGACAGGATCATCGCGGTCGGGTTGGCCTTGCCCTGCCCCATGATATCAGGCGCGGTGCCATGGCAGGGCTGGAACATGGCGTGCCGATCACCGATGTCGGCCGACGGCGCCATGCCGAGGCCGCCGATCAGACTGGCGGTGAGATCGGAGAGGATGTCGCCGAACATGTTTTCCGTGACCAGCACGTCGAAATCCCAGGGACGCTTCACCAGGTAGGCGGAGCAAGCATCGACATAGACGTGATCGGCCTTCACGTTGGGATGACGTTTGGCCGCCTCATCGAAAATCTCGCGAAAGAATGCGAAGGCGCGGAACACATTCGCTTTGTCGACGCAGGTCAACGCGCCCGGACGCCCGCGCGCCTTGCGGCGCTCGGCAAGGCGGAACGAGAAATCGAACAGCCGCTGCGAGGTGTGGCGCGTGATCAGCATCGTCTCGCGCGCCTCGCTTGCGGTGACGACGCCCTTGCCCATCGAGGCGAACAGGCCTTCGGTGGATTCGCGGATCAGGACGAGATCGATGCCGCGCGCATCCGCGCCGACGATCGGGCTCGGCACGCCCGGAATGAGGCGCGCCGGGCGCACGCCGGCATAGAGATCGAAATGAAAGCGCAGCTCGATCTGCGGGGCGATCTCGGTGTTGTCGGGGTAGCGCACCGACGGCAGCCCGCAGGCGCCGAGCAGGATCGCGTCCGCCTCCTCGCACAGGCGGATGGTGGGTTCCGGCATCGATTTGCCGGTCGCGCGGTAATGGCCCGCACCGGCGGGCGCCTCGGTGAAGCGAAAGGCGAGGTCCGACTTCGACTCGATCTTGCGCAGGATCTCCAGCGCCGGCGCCATCACCTCGGGGCCAATGCCATCGCCGCCGAGCACGGCGATGTGGAAGGCGTTGTTGGCGGACATGCGCTTCTCTTACGGCGTCAACACGGCGCGGCCGACCAGCTTGCCTTTCTGCAAGTCGAGCAGCGCGTCATTGGCTTTCGACAGCGGCAGCTTGGTCACCGGGATCGGCGGAATCTTCTTCGCGCGCACGAGATCGAGCAGTTCCTGCGTCTCGCGGAGATTGCCGACATAGCTGCCCTGGATGGTGACCGCCTTGATCGGAATCAGCGGCAGGGGGAACGTGGCGCCGCCGCCGAACAGGCCGACGATGATGAGCTTGCCGCCTTTGCCGAGGCAATCGAAGCCGAGCTGCGTGGTCTGGGCGCTGCCGACGAGATCGATCACGGCGCGGACCGGCCCACCGGCCTTCTTCTGCAGTTGCTCCAGCGCGTCGGGCGCCTTGCCGTCGACGGTGGCGAGCGCGCCCGCGGCTTCCGCCGCCTGCCGCTTGCCGGCATCGATGTCGACGACGATGGCGCCCTTGCCGCCCATTGCCTTCAACAGCGACAGCAGCATCAGCCCGAGGCCGCCGGCGCCGAACACCACGATAGGCGTATTGAGATCCTTCTCGACCTTCTTCAGCGCGCTGTAGGTGGTGACGCCGGAACAGGCGTAAGGCGCGGCGGTGACGGGATCAAGGCCTTTGAGGTTCAGCAGATATTTTGCATTCGGCACCATCATGTGATCGGCATAACCGCCGTCGCAATAGACGCCGAGCGAATTCGGCTTGACCGCGCACATATTCTCGTCGCCGCCGACGCAGGTCGGGCATTTGCCGCAGCCGAGCCAGGGATAGGCCAGCACGATGTCGCCGACCTTGAGATCCCCCTTGTCTGATGCCGCGACATCGGGCCCGAACGCGACGATCTCGCCGACCGTTTCATGTCCCATGGTGCGCGGCAGCGACACACCGCGGTCCTTCAGCGACAGCGGCTTGCGGCCGTGGCCGAGATCGTAGCCGCCTTCCCAGATGTGCAGATCGCTGTGGCAGACCCCGGCGGCCTTGACCTTGATCAGCACCTGCGTGCCCGAAGGCTGCGGCGTCGGATGATCGACCTCTTTCAGCGGGGCGTTGAAATCGGCAACCTGAAAGCTCTTCATCGCGTCTCTCCCGGACATGGTTTCTTGTTGGGCGCGACCTTGCCACGTCTGTCCCCCCAGGACAAACGCGCTCACGCGCAGCCGGTATTCAGATCAGCGGATGGTGGCAGGCCGCGTATTGCCTGGGGGCGACCGCGCGCAGTTCCGGCACCTCGGCGGCGCATCGGGCATCGGCGCGCGGGCAGCGGGTGCGGAAGCGGCAGCCCGAAGGCGGCGCGATCGGCGACGGCGGCTCGCCCACCGACACGGCCTCGGCCGGACGCATGTCGGGATCAGGCACCGGAATGGCCTCGATCAGCAGCGCGGTATAGGGATGCGCCGGTCTTGCGAACAACTGCTCGGACGGGGCCACTTCGCACAATCGGCCGAGGTACATCACCGCGACACGGTCGCTCACCGCCTTCACCACCGCGAGATCGTGAGCGATGAACAGCAGCGTCAGCCCGTAACGCGCCTTCATCTCCTCCAGCAGATTGAGGATCTGCGCGCGGATGGAAACGTCGAGCGCGGAGACCGGCTCGTCGCAGATGATGAAATCCGGATTGAGCACCAGCGCGCGCGCGATGCAGATGCGCTGGCATTGCCCGCCGGAGAATTCATGCGGCAGCCGCCCCATCACCAGCGCGGGATCGAGGCCGACGGCGGTCAGCACGTCGGAAACCATCTTCTGGCGCTTCTCGGGGTCCTTGATGCCGGCAATCACCAGCGGTTCGGCGACGATATCGCCGATCCGCCGCCGCGGGTTGAGCGAGGCGATCGGATCCTGGAAGATCAGCTGCACGCGCTGGCGCATCTTGCGCAGGGGGTCGCCGCCCATCGCGGTCAGGTCGTTGCCGTCGAACAGCACCTTGCCGGACTGCGCGCGGCGCAGCTGCAGCACCGCGCGGCCGAGCGTGGACTTGCCGCAGCCGGACTCGCCGACTAGGCCCAGCGTCTCGCCGCGCGCGATGTCGAGGCTGACGTCGGAGACGGCATGCACAGTCTTGCCGCTCACAATGTATTCGACGACGAGGTTCTCGACCTTGAGCAGCGGGTCGGCCATGGGCGAAGCTTGCAGCATCATGAGGGGACGGCGACAGGCGTTTCGATCGGATGGAAGCAGGCAAATTGATGCGCCGGCGTCTCGGCTTCGGTCAGCTCCGGCTTCTCGCCGTGACAGCGCGCGACCGCATAGCGGCAGCGCGGCGAGAACGAGCAGCCCTTGATGGGGCGGGTCGGATCGGGCGGGCGCCCGGAGATCGCCGGCAGCACCGTATGCGGCGCGGCGTCGAGCTTCGGGATCGCCGCCAGCAGCGCCTCGGTATAGGGCATGCGCATTTTCTTGAACAGCGCCGGCGTCGGGGCGCGCTCGACCACGCGGCCGGCATACATCACGGCGACCTCGTCGGTACGCCCTGCGACGACGCCGAGATCGTGGGTGATCAGGATCATCGCCATGTGACGGCGGCGCTGCTCGCGCGCCAAGAGGTCGAGGATCTGCGCCTGGATGGTGACGTCGAGCGCGGTGGTCGGCTCGTCCGCGATCAGCAATTTCGGTTCGCAGGAGAGCGCAATGGCGATCGCCACGCGCTGCCGCATGCCGCCGGAAAGCTGATGCGGATATTGCATCAGTCGCTGTTCGGGCGCAGGAATGCCAACGGCGGCAAGCAGCTCCACGCTGCGCTTCCTCGCCGCCGACACATCGAGCTCGAGATGTTCCTGCAGCGTTTCCATCAGCTGCGTGCCGATGGTGAGCACCGGGTTGAGCGACGTCATGGGATCCTGGAACACCACCGCGAGCGAACGGCCGCGCAGCTTGCGCAGGGCCTCCGGGTCGAGGCTGGCCAGATCCTGGCCGTCGAACATGACGCGGCCGGAAAGCTTCGCCTTCTTCGGCAACAGCTGCAGGATGGCGCGCGACAGCATGGTCTTGCCGCAGCCGGACTCGCCGACTACGCCGAGCGTCTGGCCCGGACCGAGCGCCAGATTGACCCGGTCCACCGCGCGCAGATTGCCGCGCGGTGTCGGCAGGTCAACCACGACGTCTTCAACCGAAAGCAAGGCCTTGTTCATCAGAGCGCGCCTTGCCGTGGATCGGTTAGCGCCCGCAAGGTATCGCCCACGAGATTGAAGGAAAGTACCGTAAGGAACATTGCCGCTGCCGGCAGGAAGGCCAGCCGCGGCGCGATATCGAGGCTCTCTCGCCCCTCCCCGATCATGCTGCCCCAACTCGAGATCGGCGGCGGCACGCCAAGTCCGAGGAACGACAGTGCGCCCTCGACCACGATGATGACGGCGACGCCGAGCAGGAAGAAGGCAAACAGCGGCAGCATCACGTTCGGCAACAATTCGCGGAGCAGGATGCGCGCATGCGAGGCGCCGAGCGCCTGCGCCGCGATGACGAATTCGCGCCGCGACAGCGTCAGCGTGGCGGCCCGCGCCACCCGCATCGAGGCCGGGATGCTGAGCACGCCAAGGATAAGGGTGAGATTGAAGATCGATTGCCCGACAAAGGCGATCACGGCCAGCACGAGAACGAGCGGCGGAAAGGCCAGCAGCACGTCCATGCTGCCGGCGAGAATCGCCTCGAACCGGCCGCGGAAATAGCCGGCGAGCATGCCAAGCGCGCCGCCGAACACCAGCCCAATGATGGGTGCGCACAGCCCCACAACCAGCGATATCCGCGCGCCATAGATCAGGCGCGAGAGCTCGTCGCGGCCGAGCCCGTCGGTTCCGAGCCAATGCGCCGCCGAGAACGCTGCACGCCGGTCCAGCATGTCCATGTCGGTCGGGCTCGGCAGCGGCAGGACGTCGGCGAAGATGGCGAACGCAAACACGAGCACGATCCATCCTATAGCCGCCCAGAACAGCAGCCCCAGCCGGCGCCCGCGCTTTGCCGGTTGTGCCTGGATCTCCTCTTCCAGGGTAAGTTCAAGCGTGGCCATGGCGGATCCTGGGATCGAGGACGGCGTAGAGCATATCGACAACGAAGTTCATGATGACAAAGCCGGCGGCGACCAGCAGCACCACGCCCTGCAGGATGATGAGGTCACGGCTGCCGATCGCGCCGACCAGCAGCCGGCCGATGCCCGGCAGCGCAAACACCGTCTCGACGATGACGGCGCCGCCGATTAGCCGGCCGATATTGATGCCGGTAATCGTCACCAGCGTCAGCGACGACGGCTTCAGTGCATGCACGAACAGGATGCGCCGCGGCGTCAGGCCCTTGGCCTTGGCGAGCGCGATATAGTCTTCCTGCAAGGTCGCGATCATGTCGGAGCGCAGGATGCGCATGATCCCCGGCCATTCCGCCAGCGCGAGCGTCAGGGACGGCAGCACCATGAAGCGCAGGTTGCCGAGCGGGTCCTCGGCGAACGGCACGTATCCTGTCGCCGGCAGCCAGCCCAGCTCGACGGCGAAGAAATAGATCAGCAGGATCGCCGAAAGGAAGGTCGGCACCGACAGCATGGCGAAGGCGGTGCCGGTCATGAAGCGGTCGAACGGGCCGCCGCTGCGTGCGGCGCAGATGATCGCGAGCGGCACGCCGATCGACAGTGCCCCCAGCTGCGCCAGCAGCATCAACTCGATCGATACCGGCAGTCGTTCGGCCACCGCCTGCAGCACAGTCTGGCCGGTGCGGAAGGAGCGGCCGAAATCGCCCTGCAGCACATGGCCGAGCCAGGTGAAGTAGCGTTGCCAGACCGGCTGATCCAGCCCCATGTCACGGCGCAACGCCTCGAGGTTCTCCGGCGTCGCCTGGTCGCCGAGGATGGTGTAGGCAAGATCGCCCGGCAGCAGCGACGCGATGGAGAACGTCAGCAGCGAGACCGCAATCAGCACCGGCACCAGATAGAGGAGCCGGCGCGCCACGAAGAACGCCATGAGCGGCTATTCCTTCCAGGTGTGCGATACGTCGATCACCCCGCTATACATCTTGGGCAGGCCCTTCACCTTCGCCGTCGAGATCGCGTAGTAGGTATTCTGGAAGGTCCAGAACCAGATCGCCTCCTTGTTGATCAGCCGGGCGATCTGACAATAAAGATCGATACGCTTGTCGGTGTCGGCGGTGGTGCGGGCCTTGTCGAGCAGTCCGTCGAGCTCGGGATTGGAGTAGTTGGCGAGCGCCACCGGGCTGCCGGTCTTGAAGTTGGCGTACATCTGCGGATCGGGATCGGCGAGATCGACGATGCGCCAAGGCGTCATCTGGAACTGGCGCTGGAAGGCGCGCGGCGGAATGGTGGCCTGATCGACCTGTTCGATCTCCATGTTGGCGCCGATATTCTTCCAGAACTGCTGCAGCACCTGCCCGTTGGCGCGGCCGCGCGGCGTCGCGGTGACCAGCATCTTGAATTCGACCGGCTTGCCGTAATCCTTGATCAGCGCCTTCGCCTTCTCCGGATCGCTCGGCAGCGCGCCGTCGTCCTTGCACTTGACCCAGGAGCCGTCGCCGTAGGGATTGCTGGCCGGCCTCGCGAGACCGTTGGTGATCGCCTGCGACCATTTCTTGCGGTCGATGGCCATCACCAGCGCCTGGCGCACCCGGACATCGTCGAACGGCGGGGTCTTGGTGTTCATCGCATAAACCGTGGCGCCGGAGCCCGTGTAGGTGTGCACCGTCAGCCGGGAATCCTTTTTTGCCTTCTGGATGTTGTCGGCGTCGTATTCGTCATCCCAGACCAGGTCGACCTCGCCCGATTGCAGGCTGGCGAAACGCGACTGTGCGTCGGGCAGCGGCTTCAGCACGATGCGGTCGAGATAGATCTTGCTCTTGTCCCAATAGTCCGGGTTCTTCTCCAGGATCATGCGATCGCCGGCGGTCCACGACTTCAGGACATAGGGACCGGTGCCGACGGGATTGCGGTTATAGTCGTCGCCCTTGGCCTTCCATGCCGTCGGCGAGTGAACTGCGGAGTTCTGGCTCGCATAAGACACCAGCGACGGGAAGTTCACCGCGGGGTCGTTGAGGTTGAAGACGAGGGTCAGCTCGTCGGGCGCCTCGACGCTCTTGATGCCGGAGATGTAGAATGCGCAGCGGCACTTGTTGGCGGGATCCTTCTGGCGGTCGAAATTCTCCTTGTAGGCTGCCGCATTGAACGGCGTGCCATCGGAGAACTTCACGCCCGGACGCAGCTTGAAGGTCCATGTCTTGAAATCTTCCGACGGCTCCCACGACAGAGCGAGTCTGGGCTGCGCCTTTCCGTTGTCGTCGAGATAGGTGAGCGTTTCGAAGATCGCGGATGAGGCGGTCAGCGCCGCAGTGTCGTAGACGCCGACCTTGAGCGGATCGAAACCGGGGATGTCGAGTTCGAGGCCGACGGTGATGGTGCCGCCCGGTTTCTGCGCGCTGGCGGGGCTTCCCGACAATGCGAGGCCAAATGCCGCCACAAGGAAAATCGGCGCACATGCGCTCGAGCGGGATGCCGCGGTCATGGTTTCCTCCCTCCGGTTAGCGTCCGTCCGTTATTTTGGATCGTAAACGACGTCTTGTCAGATTGACCAAAATCGCGCGCGGCTGCAAGCCCGCAACTCGCCGGCCGGGATGAAAAGCCGCAGCCACATTAACGCCGCGCGGCGACGGCGGGTTTTTCCGAGAATGCTGCGATATCGTCGTCGGAAAGCCCGGCCTCCTTCAGATAGGCACGCGTGTGCTCGCCGAGCGTTGCCATCTTCGGGGCCGCCGATACTTTGGCGCCCGACATGCGGAACGGCAAATTGAGCACCTTGAAGGTGCCACCGCCATCCTCGACATCAGCCAGTGCGCCGCGATGCGCGATCTGGGGATCGGCAAGCGCCTCTCTCACAGTGCGATAGGCCGACGACGGCACGCCTTCCGCGTTCAGCGCGGCGAGGCATTGCGCCGTGGTGACGGAGCGCGACCAGGCCTCCACGCCCTCCATCAGCTTCGCCCAGTTTTCGCGGCGGTCGGCATATCTGGCAAAGCGCGGATCGCTCACCCATTCGGGATGGCCGATCACCTGCATCAGGCTCTGAAACGTCTTCTCGCTGGCGATTGCCACCATCACATAGCCATCGCTGGTCTCGATCGGGCCGAACATCGGCCGGGCCGTCGGCTTGACCTCGAACTGCGACCACTGCAGCTCGTTCAGCGTCAGGCTCAGCATGGATTCCAGCATGGACACGTCGATATGCTGGCCCTTGCCGGTGGCATGGCGCTGATACAGCGCCGCACCGATGGCGCCGAAGGCGTAGACCCCGGTCAGGACGTCGGCGTGGTAGATGCCGCAATAATCCGGCCGTGAGCGTCCCGGCTGATAGGCAAGATGCGCCATCTCATAGCCGGAAGCGGCGTGGATGACCGGCGCATAGGCCGGCAATTCCGCCGACGGCCCGGTCTGGCCGTAGCCGGAGATCGAGCAATAGATCAGTTTTGGATTGAGCGCGCGCACGGCGTCGTAGTCGAGCCTCAAGCGCTTCATCACGCCAGGACGGAAATTCTCCACCAGCACGTCTGCCGTTGCGACCAGGCGGCGGACGGCCTCAACGCCCGCCGGCGATTTCAAATCGAGCACTACGCTGTGCTTGCCGACGTTGAGCTGGCCGAAAGTGGTGCTGCAGAGATTGCGCAGCGGCGGGCGGGTGCGCATCGTCTCGCCCTCGGCGGCTTCGATCTTGATGACCTCGGCGCCGGTGTCGGCCAGCATGCGCGTGCAGTGGGGCCCGGCGATGGTGGTCGAAAAATCGAGCACCCGCAGTCCCGCAAAGCTCCCTGTCAAATGCCCCTCACCTTGCCCTGCTATAGTCATCTCACTCCCCGGCCAGCGCCACTGTTTCTTGTCGGGGGCGAACCTAGTGTGCGGCGACGGTGCGGGGAAGCCTTTCTATAGGAACCATCCTGCACGGGGCCCATTGGGACATTAGGAAAAACTGGACCCGAACTTGCATAGCCTGCCACACAAGGTCACGTCGAGGGCACCTTGAGGGTTCTGTTCGTTACGACCGAATTTGACGATTTCGTCCGGGTTGGCGGACTTGCCGCCGTTTCGGCCGCGCTACCCCGCGCCTTGCGCACGTGGAGCGACGTCCGGATCATGCTGCCCGGCTATGGCGACGTCGTCGAGCAGCTCACGCATATTGATATCGTTGGACAATGTGACGCGCTGGCGGAGATGCCGGCCTGTTCGATCGGCCGCGCGGCCACCCGCGATGGCCTTCCGGTCTATGTGGTGTTGTGCCCGCAACTCTACGACCGGCCCGGCAACCCCTATGGCGATGAATCCGGGCAGGACTGGCCGGACAACGACGTCCGGTTTGGGCGGTTTGCCTCGGCCGCCGCCGAATTGGCCATGGGCATGGTGGACAAGAATTGGGCAGCCGATCTCGTGCACGCCAATGACTGGCAGGCCGCGCTCGTGCCGGCCTACCTCGCCTGGAGCGGCGCCACCGTGCCGTCGATCCTGACCATCCATAATCTGGCCTATCAGGGGCTCTTCCCCAAGGAATCGCTGCGGCGGATTGGCGCGCCGGAGGATTCGTTTCATATCGAAGGGCTCGAATTCTACGACAAGCTGTCGTTCCTCAAGGGTGGCCTCAACTTCGCCTCGCATCTCACCACCGTCAGCGCCACTTACGCGAAGGAAATCACGACGCCCGAGCTCGGCTGCGGCCTCGAAGGCTTGCTCACCAGGCGGTCGCACGAAGAGCGGCTGACCGGCATCCTCAATGGCATCGATGAGACCTGGGATCCGCGCTTTTGCACGCACCTTGCCCAGCAGTTTGCCCCCGGCGACTGGCAAGGCAAGCAAGCGAATGCCGACTATGTCCGCCAGCAGTTTGGCCTGGCGGTATCGCGCGGACCGCTGTTTGCATTGGTGGCGCGGCTCGTCCACCAGAAGGGCATCGATCTCGTGCTGGCGGCGGCCGACGAAATCATCGGCTCGGGCGGTCAGATCGTCGTGACCGGAAGCGGCGAGCCCGCGCTGGAGCAGGCACTGGTGGCAGCGCACCGGCGGCGGCCGGACGCGATCGGCGTCACCATCGGATTCAACGACCCGCAGGCGCGGCGCATCTTTGCCGGCAGCGATTTCACGCTGATGCCGTCGCGGTTCGAGCCGTGCGGGCTGAGTCAGATGTATGCGCAGCGCTTTGGGTCGCTGCCGATCGGCCACCAGACCGGTGGGCTGGCAGAGACGATCCAGGACGGCGAGACGGGGTTTTTGTTCGAAAAGCCTTCGATGGAATCCTTCGTTGGTAGCGTGCGGCGCGCCTTCTCTGCCTACAAGGCAAAGGATCGCCTGGATGCGATGCGCCGCCGCGCGATGGCGAAATCCTACAGCTGGGCGCTGTCGGCGGCGCGCTACAGCACGCTCTATCGCCAGATCATCGCGCCCCGGGTTGCGGCGTAACGGCGATCACTCCGCCGCGGCCTGCAACAGCTCTTCCACATGCTCGTGAAGGATGACGCCGGCGAGCGGGTCGAACTCGCCGACCCAGGGCTTTCGTTGCAGCACCGCCCTGGTGTGGGCATAGCCGGCATCCCAGCGCTGCATGATGCCTGACGGCGAGAAGTCGATGTCCTTGGTATGGGTCTCGCAGGCGAGCTGCGGCGCCAGCAGCCGCACCACATGCATGCGCGTCGGGCAACCATAGCTTGCGAGCTCGCGCACCGCCTCGCTGTTGCGCTCGTCCTCGGGCAGGCGCGCGACCAGCTGGTTGATGACGTGGCGCAGCCGGTGCGCCTGCTGCTGGCGCGTGATTTGGCTGGCGATGCGGCTGGAATACTGCACATCCTTGTGGCGGTTGAGCACGTCCTTCATCGTGGCCGGCTCGTCGCCTGAGGGATTCCACAGATGCACGGCGAAGATCAGCGAGTTCTTGCGCGGGTTGTCGTCGAACACCGCTTCCGTCGGCGTGTTGGAGAGGATGCCGCCGTCCCAATAGAGCTCGCCGTCGATGCGGATGGCAGGGAATGCCGGCGGCAGCGCGCCGGACGCCATGATATGGCGCACGGTGAGTGCGCCGTCGCGGCTGTCGAAATAGCGCATCCGGCTGCTGCGCACATGCGCGGCGCCGACGGTCAGCCGCGGCTTGCATTGGTTGAGCAGCTCGAAGTCGACGAGCTCGGTCAGCGTCCGCTCCAGCGGCGCGGTCGAATAGTAGCCGGCATTGTCGGCGCCGAGCGGATAGGAATCGCCGGCATGGGCCAGCGGATTGGGCCGGAAGAAGCCCGGGATGCCGTTGGTCACCGTCGTCCAATAGGAGAGTTTTTCGTTGAATCCGGGAATGACGTCGCGAAAGCTCCAGACCGGATGCTGCTCCATCCTCTTCCAGAACTCGCGCAGCCGCGACAGGCGGTTTTGCGGCGCGTTGCCGGCGATCAGGCTCGCATTGATCGCGCCGATCGAGGTGCCGATGATCCAGTCCGGCTCAATGCCCGCCTCGTGCAGCGCCTGATAGACGCCGGCCTGATAGGAGCCGAGCGCGCCGCCGCCCTGCAGCACCAGCACGACCTGGCCGGGGTCAGTCTTGCCAAGCGGCGTGGCATTCGAGGCATGCCTGTCAGCGGCGTTCATCTTTCGCTCCGTGTCGATCCTCGTGGAAATTCGTTGGTCATTGCAGGCGTGTTACGCGCTCACGGCCTAGTGAGCCGCCGGTCCAATCTGCGCCGTCGCGCCCTATAACGGAAATGCCCTTTGGCTTCCGAAATGATAGGCTGGCGCTATTGCAATTCCCGTGTCATTTCAGGGCGTTGTGGGCTAGCTTGGCGGCAGGAAAAATCGGGGCAGCACGATCATGGAAATGCACCAGGTGCGCTATTTCCTTAGCGTGGCGCGGACGTTGAATTTCACAAAAGCCGCCGACGACTGCAACGTGGCGCAGCCGTCGCTGACGCGCGCCATCAAGCAGCTCGAGGCCGAGTTCGGCGGCGACCTGTTTCGCCGCGAGCGCCCGGTGCAATTGACCGAGCTAGGCCAGCGCATGCATCCGTTGTTGCAGCAGTGCTTCGAGGCGGCGAGCGGCGCACGATCGCTGGCGGCATCGCTGAAGAGCGGCGAAGTCGGTGCGCTGCGCATTGCGCTGACGCATTCGATTGATCTGTCGCTGCTCATTCCCTATCTCGACCAGATCAGGCGCCAGTTCAACCGGCTCGAATTCCGGTTTTTGCGCGGCGACAGCCGGCAGGTCGGCGAATATCTCAAGAGCGGCGAAGCGGAGCTCGGCATCGCAGCCGAGCTTGGCAGCGACTGGGACCGGCTCGACGTCTGGCCGCTGTTCACCGAGGGCTTTGAGCTTGTCGTCAGCGGCAAGCACGCGCTGGCCGGCCACGGCAATATCGATTTCGAGGACCTGAGGAGCGAGCAGCTGCTGTCACGCCGCTACTGCGAACATGCCGACCGGATCAACGATTCGTTGCGCGAGCGTGGACTTGACGTCGAGTGCAGGCACGAGATTTCTTCCGAGCGTGACCTGATCGAGTTGCTCGAGGCGGGTATCGGCGTTGCCGTGGTCCCGCACACTGCGACGATGCCAAAGACGCTGAAGCGCAGCAATGTCGATGGCCTGGATGCACGGCGGACCGTGCATCTCTATGGCGTCGCGGGTCGCGAACGAACGGCGGTCGCCTCTGCGGTCATGCGCATCCTGCGCGGCGCGGACTGGCAGCAATTCCTCGGCAAGGAGGAGCAAGCCTAGCCGCTCGCGTTGCGCAGCGCGGCCATGAGATCATCGATCTCCATGCGCTTGCGGAAGTCCGGGTCGACGAAACGCGCCTTCACCAGCCCGTCGCGTCCGACGACGAAGGTGGCGGGGATCGGCAGCACCCAGCCGTCATTGCCGTGGAAGCTGGCGAGATCCTGATTTGACAACAACCGCTGGATCTCGGAGTCGAGCCAGATCGCAAGATTCAGCGAGAGCGCGTAACCGTTGTCGAGGTCGGTCAGAACCGGAAACGGCGCGCCGGACTCGGCCTTGAACTTTTCGGCATATTCCTGCAGCTCCGGCATGATCGCCACGACCTGCGCGCCCATCGCGTTGATCCGGTCCATCGCCTGGGTCACAGCGCGGACATTGAGCCGACAGTACGGACACCAGTGGCCGCGGAAGAACATCACCGCAACCGGCCCGTTCGCAATCAGCGAGTCGAGGGTGACCAGCTTTCCCGAGTCGTCCGGCAGCATGAAAGATGGCATCGGATCGCCCGGTCGCGGCGCATTCTCGCCTCCGCCGTTTTCATGAACCCGTGCGACCAGCCGGTCGACCGCCTCGCCATAGGCCGGGAAAATCTCCCGCCCTGCCGCCGCGTATGCCTCCAGTTGCTCGCGGAGAGTACCTTCCATGTCGCGGCACTGCAGGAAGGCGTTTCGCAGACGGTCGGCATTCGCAGGCGTAGGCTGCGTCATGTTCAGCTCCGGCACATTCGTTGCTTCATCATATTTTCCAGCCGCGACCGCCCGCAAGGGGCGGCCGCGGCATCGTTGGCGATATCAAGGACGATAGAAATTGCCGGTCGGATCGAGCGTGCCCGACACCGAGTAGAGCTCGTTGCTGTGCATGAAGAACACGGTGTTGGCGGGAACCTTGGTGGCGTGCTTCATCATGGCGTCATGGTTCCTCTCGCCGCTGGCCATCGCCATAGCGCTCGTCTTGCCTGGGCCGGCATACATGTAGGCCATGCCCGGATTGAATTCCCAGGCGACTTGCGAAAAGGCGGCCGTTGCGATGGTGGCGAACGCAGCGGCGGCGATCAGGGTCTTGGACAGGGTGGTCATGGGGGCTCCTCTTGCGGTGGACGCCCGCCAATCGGGCGCCATGTCATGAAAGGCCGCCGCGGTTCGGATGAGAAATACCGATGCCCAATCGGTTCGATAGCCGAGAGGCATTATGGAAGCCGGTAAGCGGACGCCGCACACATAGCGCGCCGCTATCGAGATGAGAGCCATCCGGCATTTCCTTGTCGACGCGCGGTGACCGAAATTGCTGCCGTAGCCGGCCGGATCAATCGGGGCCGGGGCGCCAACGGCCAAGACGGCCAAAGGAGATCATGACATGTTCAAGTCCAGCAGGAATTCGCATTCGCTTCTCGCCGCGTTGGCGGTTGCGGGCGTCGTCGCCGCAGCTCCGGCCGCTTTCGCCGGCGAATGCCCCGCCGACAAGATGAAGCCCAATGTGCGCGAGAAGGTCGACTACAAGGCGGTCGGCGTCACCGATGTCACGCTCGGCTCGATCGACCTGGAGAAACAGCCGGCCAATATCAGGGGACGCGAGCTGCGCTTCCGCAAATTGACCATCGAACCCGGCGGCATCGTGCCCTGGCACAGCCATGACGACCGACCGGCGCTGATCTTTGTGCAACAGGGCGAGATCGTCGAATACGCCTCGAACTGCGCCGACCCGATCGTGCACAAGGCCGGCGATATCCGTCCCGAAGTGTTCGGCACCTCGCACTGGTGGAAGAACCTCGGCAAGGAAACCGTCATCCTCTATGTCGGCGACGTCCGCAAGGATCCGAACGACCACCACATGTAACGAGCCGCTGCCCCTGCCTCGTTACAGGGATGTGACGCCGCGGCATCCCCGTGTCGCCCCGCACGCCCGCGCGTGTCACATCCCCCGTTTTTCCCGGAGACCGCCATGAGCGACCTTGCAGCGAATACAGCAACCAGCATGCGCGGCCACTCGCCGGGCGTCGTCCTGCGCTCGTTGGTCATTGGTCTCACGGCATTCCTCACCGTCGTCGATCTCTTTGCCACGCAAGCGATCCTGCCGTCGCTGACGCGCCACTACGGCGTCTCGCCCGCCGCCATGGGCTTTGCGGTGAATGCCAGCACCATGGGCATGGCGATTGCCGGCCTCGTGGTCGGCTTCCTCAGCCCGCATATCGACCGCAGGATCGGCATCCTCATCAGCCTCGTGCTGCTCGCGGTTCCCACCACCTTGCTGGCCAGCGCGCCGAACTTGACCGTGTTCACCATGCTGCGCATCGCACAGGGTCTCTGCATGGCGTCCGCCTTTGCACTGACGCTCGCCTATCTCGGCGAGCAATGCAGCGCCATGGATGCCGGCGGCGCGTTCGCGGCCTACATCACCGGCAATGTCGCGAGCAATTTGATCGGGCGGCTGATCTCGGCCGCGGTGGCCGATACGTTCGGGCTGGCGTCGAATTTCTACTTCTTCGCGCTGCTCAATCTCGCCGGGGCGGCGCTGGTCTGCTTCACCATCCAGCGCGTGCAGCCGATGCATGCGATGCCGGCGACGCGGTCGCCATTCGCCGCCATGATCGCGCATTGGCGCACACCGCAGCTTCGATCGGCCTTCGCCATCGGCTTCTGCATCCTGTTCGCCTTCATCGGCACCTTCACCTTTGTCAATTTCGTGCTGGTGCGCCCGCCGCTCGCGCTTGGCATGATGGATCTCGGTTTCGTCTATTTCGTCTTTGCGCCCTCGGTCGTGACGACGCTGCTCGCCGGAAGGGCCGTGGCGAAGTTCGGCACGCGGCCCTCGATCTGGGCGGCGCTGGCGGTAGCCATGATCGGCCTGCCGCTGATGTTGTCCTCGCATCTCGTCGAGGTGCTGACCGGCATGGTGCTAATCGGCGTCGGCACCTTCTTTGCGCAGGCCTGTGCCACCGGCTTCGTCGGACAGGCCGCGCAGGATAACCGCGGTGTCGCCAGCGGGACCTACCTTGCCTGCTATTTCCTCGGCGGGCTGGCCGGCAGCGCCGTGCTCGGCCAGATCTTCGACCGCTTCGGCTGGGCGGCCTGCGTCGCCGGTATCGGCCTTGCTCTGGCAGCCGCAGCGGTCCTGACGACCCGCCTCGTGCTCACGCGCTCCGACGCGTCTCCGGCATGATCAGCAGGATCAGCAGCAGACCTGTTGCCGCGACGCCGGCAAGCCCAAGGAAGGCGACGCTCCCGCCGAACTTGTCGGTGACGTAGCCCGCAAGCACGGTGCTGAGCGAGGCACCGATCCCGGTCGCGGTACCGACAATGCCCAGCGCAAGATTGAAGTGGCCGCTGCCGAAGGCGACGTCGGCGACGATCAGCGGCACCATCACGGCGAACACCGCTGCAGTGATGCCGTCGAATATCTGCACGGCGACCAGCAGGAACGGGTCGGTCACGGTCGCGAACAGCACGCCGCGGATCGCCAGCGCGCCGAAGCCGATCAGCAGAATCGGCCGCCTTCCCCACGCCTGCGCCTTGCGCCCGACCATCGGCGACATCAGCGCGACGATGGCCTGGGGCACGATGATGCAGGCCGCGATCAGCACCGGCGCCCATTGGCTCGAGCGCGTGGTAACGACGCCGGCCATGATCGGCAGCATCGCGGCATTGGCGAGCTGCAACAGCAGGATGCTGGCGGCGAAGATCAGCAGCGGCTTTTGCCGGATCAGGGTGAAAATGCTGGTCGCCTTCTCGTCGGGCTTCTCGCGCAGAATGGCGCCGTGCGCCTGCACGATGTCGATCTCCTTCTCGCGGATGCGGGACAACGCCAGCAAGGTCGGAATCGCCAGAATAAAGGTGACAAGGAATACCGAGCGGTTGGAGATGTAGTAGCCGCAAGCCCCCATCAGCGCGGCGGCCGATCCGTTTCCGAGCGAGGCAAAGCGGGCATTGCGGCCGAGCCGCTCACCGATCGCGAGCGGGCCGACCAGGCCAAGGCTGATCGCCGCGATCGCCGGTCCCAGCACACAACTCGCCGTGGCGTGCAGGATCGCCGCCGCCGTCACCACAGGGAAGATCGGGAACAGGGCATAGGCCAGCGCGCTCATGCCGATGGCGGCGACGGCAAAGCCTGCTACAACCCGCTCGGACTTCGCGGCGTCGACGATCGCGCCGCCCGGCATCTGCCCGAGCAGGCCGATGATGCCGCCGATCGACAGCACGATGCCGATCTCGACCTGGGTCCATTTCTGCGTGGTCAGGTAGACCGCGATGAAGGGCCCGAAGCCGGTTTGCACGTCGGCCAAAAAGAAGATGAACCAGTCGAGCCCGTGCTGGCTGCGCGGCGACGGCGGTGGCCTCACCGGAACCGGAAGCTGCACGACGGTGCCGCCGGGCGGCCGCTTTGGGCGGTCGTCGTCATGGCTCGCGATCAAATGGAACGGACGTACCATCGATCGCTGCTCCCGCTAATGATCGAATTCCCAGGGATTCAGACTGCCGGCGGCGCCAAGCACGATCAGCGGCGTGTCTTCCTTGTACTCCGGCGCCTTGCTCACCTGCTCCTTGGTTAGTTCCAGCGAGATGCTGTCGCTCTTGCTCGCGATGCCGCCGAAGTGCAGAGCGCGCCAGTCGACCACGATCTTGCGGCTGCCGACGCCGAGGAAGCCGCCGAAATCGATCACCGCGGCGCGCACCGTGCCGCTGCGGTCGACGATCACGTCGACAATGCGGCCCATGTTCTCGTCGGCGGCGCTGCGGACCTCGCGCCCCAAAATGCCGTGCGCATCGCGCGCCCCGATGACAGTGACGGATGGCGGCGGTGCGGGCTCCTTCGCATCCTGCTTCGGGACGTCCTTGGCCGTGCTCCGTCCGGCGGTTTCGCTCTGCGCCCATACGCCGGCGGACGTGGCAAGCGCCACGGCCAGCACGGCAACAAACCATCTTGCGCGCATATCTTCTCCCCTTGTCTTCAACTGGCCCGCATCAGTGCGTGAGCACGATGGAAACCTGGATCTGGCCGCGCGTTCGCAACACCTCGAGCGAGACCTCCTCGTCGTGGCGCCGCAGCCGCAAATCGACGCTTGATGCACCGAGCTTGAGATCGCGCAGCACCACCTCGTTCAGAAACCCCGGCAGCCGCGGGTCGCGCAGGCGGATCTCGCCGCGCGCCGCGTCGAACTCAAGACCGAGCGCTGCCTCCAGCATCGTGAATGCGGTGCCGCTCGCCCAGGCCTGCGGCGCGCAGGCCACGGGATAGAGTACCGGTCCGCGCCGGCGCTCGCGCCGGAAGCCGCAGAACAATTCGGGCAGCCGCCGCAGGTCCATGTAGCTTGCGGTATCGAACAGGCCCTCGAACAAATGCGCCACCGAATGCTTCAGGCCGTAGCGGGCGAAACCGAGCGCGATCAGCGCATTGTCGTGCGGCCAGATCGACCCATTATGATAGGACATCGGATTGTAGCGCGCCTCGCCCTGCGCGATGGTGCGGATGCCCCAGCCCGAGAAGAAGCGCTGGCTCATGAGATTGGCGGCGACACGGCGCGCGCGATCCTCGCGCACCATGCCGGTGAACAACAGTTGCCCGGCGTTGGAGGAATGCACGCGGCATGGCGTCTTGGCGCCGTCGAGCGCCAGCGCATAGGTGCCAAGCTCCTCGCACCAGAAGGCGGCTTCGAAACGCGTGGCCAGTTGCGCCGCCTCTGCCTCGAGCTTTCGTACCATGTCGAGACGGCCGAGGCGCCAGGCGCAGCGCGCCGCCAGCCGCTTGGCCGCAAACACATAGCCCTGCACCTCGGCGAGCGCGATATGGCCTTCGGCCAGCCGGCCGTCGGTGTGGAAGATGGCGTCGAAGGAATCCTTCCAGCCCTGGTTGGCGAGCCCCAGCTCGCTGGCGCGCCGGTACTCGACAAAGCCGTCGTCATCGGGATCACCCGGACCATCGATCCACTGCAACGCCGCCTCGATCGCGGGCCACAGTTCCGCCAGCAAGGCCTCGTCGCCTGTGCGCTCGACGTAGAGGCCGGCGAGCAAAACGAACAGCGGCGTGGAATCGACGCTGCCGTAATACTGCGCGAAGGGCACCTCGCGCAGCGCCGCCATTTCGCCGCCACGCATCTCGTGCAGGATCTTGCCGGGTTCGGCGTCCGCGAGCGGATCGGTGGCTTCCGCCTGGAAGTAGGCGAGCCGGCGCAGCACGCCGGCGGCGATGCGCGGGTCCACCCACAGCATCTGCAGCGCCGTGATCAGGCCGTCGCGGCCGAAGGTCGTCGAGTACCAGGGGATGCCGGCATAGGGATAACGGCCTTGCGGTGTATCCGTCATCAGCATGTTGAGGTCGGCCATCGCCTGGCTCAGGACCTCGTTGAAGATGTTGTTCGAGGTCTCGACGGTGGCTGCGCCTGCGGTCTGACGGCGCATCTCGCGACGGTGCGCCAGGAGGCCGCGGAAGAACGGCACCGACTTGCCCGGGATCGGCTTGTTGCAGGACACGGCAACGGCCAGCGAGACGGTCTGCTTCGGCGCGAGATCGAAATGATAGGTGGCAGCGCCGACCGACAGCCGCGTCGGACGCGGCTCGAAATGCAGCGCGGTGAAGCGCACCTGGCCGTCCAACCCGCGATACTCGAGTGCAACGTCCGACGGCCCCGACAACTTGCTGGAACCGACGCCGCGGTGCGGGCGGGTTTCGCCGCGCACCTCGAACAGGTCGGCAAAATCATTGTCGAACAACAAGCTCAAATCGAAATGCGCCGGAGCGTCGCCATGGTTCTGCAGGCCGATGCGCTGATAGGCAGTGCCGCGCCACAGGAAGATCGAGCGCACGATGTGCAGCGTGTCCTTTTGCAGGACGAGGCGGCCATTGCGATAAACGTCGGAATTGGTGAGGTCGACGGTCAGCGCCGAATTGTCGTCGCGCAGATTGGAGCCGAGCAGCAGCGGCTGGACGTCGTCCAGCATCATCTCAAGCCGGGCGAGATAGCGGGTGTCGGAATTGAACAAGCCGTCCGAGCCGCCTGGCGAAGCGCCGATGTCGCCATGGCTGTCCAGAACGATGAACGTGTCGTCATGCTTCAGCGAGCGCCGCGGGCGCGTCGCCGGACCCGTCATCGGGATGTAGAACGGCGATTCTGTTGCCTGTTCGACCGGGCGAAGCTGGCTTACGGGTTCTGATGCCATTGGGACCTCAAGCGGCTGGACCCATCCCTCTGCGACACGTAACGCCGTTGCGTCAGGCCGCATGAACGGCGAGGCGGCCCATCTCGCGCACCACCAATTCGCGGTAAGGCCCCCTGCCCCGCAGCAGCACATCGGGCGGGCCGTCCTCAAGGATGCGTCCGGCCTCCAGCATCACGACGCGGTCGAAACTGCGCAGCGTCGCCAGGCGATGCGCGATGGCAATGACGGTACGCCCGCGCACCAGCAATGACAACGCCTCGCGGATGGCTTCTTCCGACTCGGTATCGAGCGCGGCGGTGGCCTCATCCAGCAGCAGGATCGGCGCGTCCTTCAGGAAGGCGCGTGCGATAGCGATACGCTGCCGCTGGCCGCCCGACAATTTGATGCCGCGGTCGCCGACGATGGTCGCCAGGCCCTGCGGCAGATGCTCGATGAAATCGCAGCGGGCGGCAACCGCCGCCTCCAGCACCTCATCGTCGGTCGCACTCGGCCGGCCGTAGCGGATGTTCTCTAGGATCGAGCGATGGAACATCGAGATATCCTGCGGCACCACCGAGATCGCTTCGCGCAGGCTGTGCTGGGTGACTTTCGAGATGTCCTGGCCGTCGATGGCGATGCTGCCCTGCCCGACGTCATAGAACCGCTGCAGCAGCGCGAACACGCTGGATTTGCCGCCGCCGGACCGCCCGACCAAGCCGACCTTCTGTCCCGGCGGGATGTGCAGGCTGAACCCATCAAAGACACGGGCTCCGTTCGGATAGCGGAACGAAACGTTGCGGAAATTGATCGATGCGCCGCGCTTCTCAAGCGGCGATGCCTCGGGGTGATCCTTCAGCTCATGCGGCTGCAGCAACGTCGCGACCGCCTCGGTCAGGCGCGCAAAATGCTGGGTGACGTCGACGAGCGCTACCGCAAGGTCGCGGGTGGCACTGAGGATGGCAAGGCCGAGGGTGCACACCAGCACGACGTCGCCGGTGGTCGCAGCGCCCCGCTGCCAAAGCGAAACCACCCACGCCAATAGCGCAATCGTCAGTACGACCGTCACGCCCGCATGCGCCAGCCTGAGCTTTTCCAAATAGCGCAGACTGCGGCCTCGCGCGACCAGTTCCCGGCCGACGGTGGCATCGAACCGGTCATGCTCGTGACCAAACCCGCCGAAGGCGCGCACCAGCGGCATGTTGTTGATGACGTCGACCATCTCGCCGTCAACCGCGGCGGCCTTGCCGGCGAAATCGTCATGCAAGGGTTTTCCTGACGCCGCGAAGCGGAACATGGCGAAGACCATGACGCTGGCGATTACGATCAGACCGGCCGACATCACCGGACTTACGGTTCCAATCAGCAGCAGCGCCGAGATGGTCGCGATACACGGCGGCATCACATTCCATATCATCATGTTTTCAACCGTGAAGACCGCGTTCGAGGTCGCGGTAATGCGGCTGGTCAGCATGCCCGGCAACCGGTCGGAGAAGTAGCTGTGGGCGTGACCCGTCAGATGACGGAACAAGTCGCGTCGCAAATCGCCGGTGACGCTGACGAAGGTGAAACTCGCGATCCAGCTCGCGATCCGCCATAGAAAATTATCGGCGGCGATCAGCGACATGAGAATGATGAATGCCAGCCATACGCCATTTGCGTGGGATGGTCCGGCCGACAGGCAGTCGACCAGGTTCTTCACGCCATACTGCGTGCCCACAGAACAGGCGACCGCCGAAACAACGGCAGCGAATATGACCAAATGCGCAGCTAAGCGCTTGCGGAGATAGCGCAGAACGAAAGGGATCGGACGATGCGCATATCCTGAGAGACTTTCCATGATCGACTGCAAACCTGCTGGTGAAGAGGAAGTTTAGCCACACACGCCTACGTGAAGACCGATCGTCCGACCTCACCGTGCTGCGCCCTTACTGCGCAGCAATGCTGCAGCATCGCCTTTGATGAAAATCTGCTTGTGCGAGATGGCATCAGCGAGACCGCAGCGTGAAGGAAGAAAGATCGTGCCTCAATGGAACCTCGCACATGCGAAAACGTTCCCGCATATGAGAGGGCGTGCGGGGCTAACTTCACCTATGCACAAACAGGAGACGCAAAGATGCGCATCGCGCAGGTTGCCCCGCTGACGGAGGCTGTTCCACCAAAGCTATATGGCGGCACGGAGCGGGTCGTTTCCTGGTTGACGGAAGAACTCGTAACCCTCGGTCACGAGGTTACGCTGTTCGCCAGTGGCGATTCCCGGACATCGGCAAAACTCGAGGCGACCTGGCCGAAGGCGCTGCGACTCGACGGCGCAGTGCGCGATCCCAATGCGCTCCATATCGTGATGCTCGAACGCGTTCGCCGCAAATGTGACGACGAGGAATTCGACTTCCTGCACTTCCACCTCGATTACTATCCGTTCTCGCTATTCCAGCGGCAGCCGACGCCGTTTCTCACCACCCTGCACGGCCGGCTCGACCTGCCGGAGCACCAGCCGGTATTCCACACCTTCAAGACCCCTGTGATCTCGATCTCGAATGCGCAGCGCCGGCCGGTGCCGCAGGCCAACTGGCTGCGCACCATTCACCACGGACTGCCGGAGAACCTGCTGACGCCGCAGCCGGTCAAGCCGTCCTATCTCGGCGTGCTCGGCCGGATCGCGCCGGAAAAAGGCGTCGACCGCGCGATCAAGATTGCGACGCGATGCGGCATTCCGCTCAAGATCGCGGCAAAGGTCGATCGCGCCGACCAGGACTATTATGACGAGTTGATCAAACCGCTGATCGAGAACAATCCGCTGGTCGACTATATCGGCGAGATCAGCGATCGCGAAAAATCGGAGTTCTTGAGTGGCGCCATGGGCCTCCTGGTGCCGATCGACTGGCCGGAGCCGTTTGGCCTTGTGATGATCGAGGCGATGGCCTGCGGGACGCCCGTGATCGCCTTCAACCGCGGCTCGGTCGCCGAGATCGTCGACGACGGCCTGACCGGATTCGTCGTCGAGGATGAGCTGAGCGCGATCGCCGCCGTCGACCGCCTCGCGGGCCTCGATCGTGGCGAGATCCGCAAGGTGTTCGAGCGGCGCTTTACCGCGCGGCGCATGGCGTTGGATTATCTTGCCGCCTACCGCAGCCTCATGGAAGAGGCCAAGCCGCGGATGAAGCTCGTCAGCAGCGCGGAATAGCCCACGCTCGCCGAAGCGCACGTTAGATAACGGGCGTGCGCTTCGGCTCGACGATCTCGAACATCCGCGGGAATTCGTCCATCAGCATCATCAATTCGCCGAGCTTGAGCGGATTGCCCGTCACCTTGATCTTGCCGGCGCCGACGGCGTCCGGGAAGATGGTGAGCTTGGCGATCACCTCGTCGAGCACGCCGCGCGCCATCACAAAGCCGGCATCGGCGTCGGCGGCTTGCGCGCCCGCGACATGGGTCAGCGCGGAATTTTCCAGATTGAGGACGAAGGTCTCGCCGGTGTCGGTAAAGCTCCAGTTCAGCACGATCCGCTTGCCTTCGGCTTTCGGCCCGTTGAGGCGGACACCGAGGACGTCCCAGAGCTGCTCGGTGCGCAGCGCTGCGAGCGTCTCGCGCGGCATCGGCGGGCGCGGCTGCGTCTTCGGCATGCCCTGCCGCAGCTCCTGCGCGCCGAACAGATAGGCATTGCGCCAAGTCGAGCTTTCGGCAGCGTAGCCGAGTTGCTCAAAAGTGTCGGCGAGCAGCGCGCGCGCCGCCTGGTTGTCGGGATCGGCGAATACCAGATGACCAACAGCCTGCGCGACAAAGCGGAATTCGCCTTTGGCAAAATCCTTGCGCGCGCGGTCGAGCAGCGCGTCCGCGCCGCCCATATACTCGACATATTTCTTGCCGTTCTCAACCGGCGGCAGCGGATCGAGATTGACCGGATTGGCGTCGTACCAGCCAAGGTACTTCTGGTAGATCGCTTTCACATTGTGCCGGATGTGGCCGTAATAGCCGCGGCCGTGCCAGGCGCCGTCGAGGCTCTTCGGCAGGCGGATGGTTTCGGCAATCTCCGTCGCCGTCAGGCCATGGTTGATCAGGCGGAGCGTCTGGTCATGCGCGAACTTGTAGAGGTCGCGCTGCTCGCGGATCATGGTGTCGATCCGCTCTTTGCCCCACACCGGCCAATGGTGCTGGCCGCACATCGCTTCCGCCTTGCCGCCCCACATCTGCAGGGCCTCGCCGAGATATTTTGACCAGGCCAGCGCATCGCGCACGTCCGCGCCGCGGAACGGCAGCAGATTGTGGAAATTGTGCGTGCAGTTTTCCGCCAGATTGAGCAACTTGTAACGAGGTACGAAGAAATGCATTTCCGCCGGCGCCTCGCTGTTCGGCGCCATCTGGAATTCGAATTCCAGTCCGTCGATGACGCGCTTGTCGCCGGTTGCGATGATGAGGTCGGTCGGCCGCAACAGCGCCACCGCGCCCGCCGCCATGGTCTTGCCGAGCCCGCAATCGACATGGCCACGCACGCCCTTGGCGAGGAACGGCCCGAACTGGTAGTGCGCGCGGCGCAGCATCGCCGGTCCTGCGATGATGTTCTCGGAGACCGCGTGCTCCATGAAGAAGTTCGGCGCGATGACCGGCACGCTGCCGCTTGCGAGCATCGCATCGTCGAGTACGCCGCGCGCGCCGCCCCAATGGTCGGTATGGGTGTGGGTGAAGATCACGGCGGCGACCGGCTTCCTGCCGCGATGCTGGAAATACAATTCCATGGCGGCGCGCGCGCCCTCGATCGAGGTCAGGGTGTCGACCACGACCACGCCCTTGTCGCCCTCGATCAGCGTCATGTTGGCGATGTCGAGCCCGCGCACCTGGTAGACGCCGGGCACGACCTCGAACAGGCCATGGTTCATGTTGAGGCGCGACTGCCGCCACAGGCTGGGATCGACGGTCGGCGGCGCGTTCTCGTCGTTCAGGAAGGCGTAAGGCTCCAGGCTCCACACCGTCCTGCCCTGCGGCGAGGTGATTTTTGCGTTCTCGAGGGTGCCGAGGAATCCGCGCGCGGCTTCGTCGAAGTCACGCGTGTCCGAGAACGGCAATGCCTTCAACGTGGCCTCATGCTGCGCGATGACGGAAGCGGATGCGTCCTTTGGCGTTTCCTTGGGCATTTCAACCGCGGTCTGGGGCATGCTCGTCACTCCCTCTCATATTCTTCCCTGCGCCTAGCGGAATTCGATCCCTTCGAACTGGCCGTTGCTGCGCCACGCGTCGATATATTTGAAGTAAGCCGTCGCGCCCGCGGGGTGGCCGACAGCGAGTTTCGCCGCCGGACCGGGCTCGCGTCCCTCATTGTTGTAGTAGCCGGGCGTACAATCCTGCGAGCCGATCATCCGCCCAAAACCGGTCAGGAGCAGTTCGACCCAGCGATCCTCGGCCTCCTTGGTCACCTCGATCTCCTTGGCGCCGATCATGCGGGCGTGGTCGACCATCATGGCGATAGTCCGCGCCGCTTCGGTCAGATTGTGCGGCACATTGGAGATCAGGTTGGCGCCCTGCGTCGGCTGCACGAAGAACGCATTCGGAAAGCCGTGCACGTGAATGCCGTGCTTGGTGCGCATGCCCGAGGCCCAGTAGTCCGACAGTTTTGCGCCACCACGGCCGATCAGGTCGAAGCCCGAGCGCCGCTTGTACGCGGTGCCGACCTCGAAGCCGGAGGCGTAGATGATGCAATCGAGCTTGTACTCCTTGCCCGCAACGACGACGCCGTTCTCCGTGATCCTTTCGACGCCCTTGCCGTCGGTGTCGATGAGGTGCGTGCCGGGCCTGTTGAAGGCCTGAAGATAGGAATCATGAAAGCAAGGCCGCTTGCAGAGCTGGCGATACCAGGCCTTCAGCTTCGCGGCAGTCTCGCGATCCCTGACGATGCTGTCGACCCGCGCACGGATCTCCTCCATCTTCTCGAAGTCGGAATCCTCGAAAGCCGCGAGCATGTTCGGCGGCGTGCGCTGCTCCCGGGGCAATTGAATGATCCTTGCGCGAATGCGCCGGTTCAGATCGGTCCAGCCGTCCTGGACGAGATCGATTTCAGCGGCGCCGCCGGCCTGGTTGGCGGTGAAATTCTCCAGCCAGCGCTGTTGCCAACCGGGCGTCGCGATCTCCGCAAACCATTTTGGATCGATCGGCGCGTTGTCACGCACATCGACCGAGGACGGCGTGCGCTGGAAGACATAGAGCTCCTTGCAGGCGCGCGCGAGGTGCGGCACGCACTGCACGGAAGTCGCTCCGGTGCCGATGATGCCGACGCGCTTGTCGGCGAGCCTGTCCATCGGCGCGCCCGCGGGATCGCCGCCGGTATAGTCGTAATCCCAGCGGCTGGTGTGGAACGAATGTCCCTTGAAGGACTCGATGCCGGCAATGCCGGGAAGCTTTGGCACGTGCAGCGGCCCGGTGCCCATGCCGACGAATTGCGCGGTGAAGGCATCGCCTCTGTTGGTGCGGATCAGCCAGCGTGATTTTGCCTCGATCCATTCGAGGCTGACGGCCTGGGTGTGGAACAGCGCATTGTCGTAGAGGCCGTATTGCTTGCCGATGCGCTGGCAGTGCGCGAGGATTTCCGGCGCATGCGCATATTTTTCCGACGGCATGTGGCCGGTCTCTTCCAGCAGCGGCATGTAGACCATCGAGGCGGTGTCGCATTGCGCGCCGGGATAGCGATTCCAATACCAGGTGCCGCCGAAATCGCCGCCCTTCTCGATGATGCGGACATCCCGGACGCCGGCTTCCGACAGCCGCGCCGCAGTGACAAGCCCGGCAAAGCCGCCGCCGATAAAGGCAAAGGTGACGTGATCGCCCTTCGGCGCGCGCGGCGTCACCGGCGTGTAGGGATCGTCGAGATAGTGGCCGAGCCGTCCGGTGACCTGCAGATACTGGTCATTGCCGTCGGGACGCAGCCGCTTGTTGCGCTCGTCCAGATATTTCTGGCGCAGCCACTCCTTGTCGAGCGGGCTCTTGTCGATCGGAGCGGTCTGAGGGGGCCGTTCGGTCAATGTCATTACCAGGCGCCTCTTGAGAAGTCGATGCTGACAGGAAGGCGCTGCAGTAGCGCACGTCAGGCACCTATTCATACGACGACGGCCCGCTGTCGCGATAGGCCCAGCAGCATTCGCGCGGCAGCGAGACCTGGGTCTCGACGCCGACCTGGTGCCGCGCAGCGGTGCCGAGCTCGAGCACTTCCAGCTTGCGGCCGAACAGGTCGATCTCATAGGCGGTCTGCGTGCCCTGATAGCGGCGGTCCATCACGCGCGCGGGGAAAATATTGCCGCTGCCCTGCCCGCCGATCGCGATGTTTTCCGGCCGCAGCGCAATGCGAACCTTGTCGTTGACATCGAGCGCGTGCAGCAGCGCGACTTCGCCGCGCCGCCCGTCGCCGAAATCGACGGTGCCGAATTTGCCGTTGCGCGCCACCAGCCTGCCTGCAAGCTCATTGGTGGCGCCGGTGAAATTGGCGACGAACAGATCGGCCGGACGATTATAGATTTCGTCGGGCGTGCCCATCTGCAACAGCTTGCCGTCGCGCATCACGCCGATGCGATCGCCGAGCACGACGGCTTCGGCCTGGTCATGGGTGACATAAAGCGCGGTCATGCCGGTCTGCTTGAGAATGGTGCGCAGATCATCGCGCAGCCGCACGCGCAGCTTGGCATCGAGATTGGACAAGGGTTCGTCGAGCAGGAGAAGCTGCGGCCGGTAGACGATGCTGCGCGCCAGCGCTACGCGCTGCATCTGACCGCCGGAGAGCGCCACCACGGGCCGGTCGGCGTATTCGGAGAGGCCGACCAGCTTGAGCACCTCCTCGACCTTGCGACCCGCCTCCTCCCGCGACAGCTTCCGGTGTTTCAGCGGATAGACCACGTTCTGCCGCACCGTCATATGCGGCCACACCGCATAGGACTGGAACACCATGCCAAGATCGCGCAGCCGCGGCGGCACCAGGATGCCGCGCGCGGGCGACGACACCACCTTGCCGCTGATCGCGATCTCGCCGCCGGTCGGATGCTCGAGGCCGGCGACGCAGCGCAACGTCGTGGTCTTGCCGCAGCCGGAGGGGCCGAGCAGCACGACGATCTCGCCCGCGGGTACGGCAAAGCTGACGCTGTCGACCGCGGGCCGGCCGACGGCAAATTGCTTGCGCAGGTCGGTGACTTCGAGCGTCGCTGTCATGATACTACCGAGCTCCCTTCGCACCTTTCACTGCCGGTAGCCAAACGTTTTGTCCCACGCGGCTACCCAGTCGCCGTGCAGCTTCACATACTCGTCGAAATTCGGATACCAGACCTTGACCACCTTGGGATCAAAACCATCGGGATAGAACGGCGACACCTTAAGTGAGGTCAGGTTACCCTGCGCCTTGATCATGAAGGTCTGCCCCTCCTTCGACAGACACCAGTTCAGATAGAGCCTTGCGGCGTTGACATTCTTTGCGGTTTTCGGAATGCCCGTTGCGTAGGGGTTGGCCGGCACGCCCTCCGGCGGGAACACCGCGGCGATCGGCGCGCCGTCCTTCTGCTTGGGCACAACCGCATTGTAGATCAGCGGCCCCATCGCCACCTCGCCGCGCACCATCGCATCCGACATCGGCGCGCCGGACGGATAAAGCACCGGATGGGTCGCGGCCTGCTTCGCCCAATAATCCTCGCCCAGCACCTGGCGTTCGAACATGATGCGGGTCCACGTGGTGCCGCCGGATTGCGCGAACACCTGCGCCGTCTTCTTGTCGTTCTCCGGCTTGGTGATATCCCACCAGCTCTTCGGGGGATCTTTCACCAGCTCGGTATTGTAGGCGATCGACCAGATCGCGGTGAGCCGCGGCCACAGCTTCGGCGAGATCAACGCGGCCGGATCGTAGTCGGCTGCGTTTGGCGGCGCATAGTCCTGGAACAGGTCGGTCAGTGGCAGCATCAGCGCGCGGTCGGAATGGTCGACGATGTCGGCAATCAGCTTGCCGGCGGCGGCCTCGCTCTTGACGCGGGTGATGAGCTGGCCACCCGGCGCGCGCACCATCTCGATCTTGATCTCGGGAAAGCGCTTGTTGAATTCCCTGATGGTCTCCTGCTCGACCTCGGCAAAGTTCGCAGTGTAGAGCACGAGCTTGCCTTCCGCCTTGGCGGCGGCGATCAGCTCCGCCGAGCCGAATTCCTGCGCCATTGCGGGTACGGCGGTCAGGGCGACAGCACCGGCAGCGCCGGCAAGCCAGGCGACGAGTCTTTCCATCATCTCCTCTATCCTCCTTCTTCTTGTTATCCGGTGCGGGCGACGCTGCCTTGCGCCGCGCCGCGCGACAGCCAGTTGGCGCCGCCGATCAACACGCCCAGCAACACGGTCTGCACCAGGCTGAAGGCGGCGGTCTTGCCGAGATTGCCACCTTCGTAATAGTCGAGCAGCAGCACCGACATCACCATGGTGTTGCTGGTGTAGAGGAATAGCGACGAGCCAAGCTCGCGAATCGCCAGCACGAACAGCAATGTCATCGCGGCGAGCACGCCGGGGCTGGCGAGCGGCAGCACCACGGTCCTGATGGTGCCAAGCACGCCCTTGCCGCAGACCCAGGCCGCCTCTTCCAACTCGCGATGGATCTGCAGGAACGAGATCGAGAGCGCCTTCACGGTGTCCGGCATGAAGCGCGCGATGAAGGCCAGCGCGAGAATCCAGATCGTGCCATAGAGCCCGCCGGGGATGCCGATCCAGGCCCAGAGATAGGCGACGCCGACCACAAGCCCGGGGATCGCAACCGGCAAGGTCGACACCAGGTCGATGCTACGCCGGCCGATCACATGGGTGCGGTGAACGGTGTAGCCGATCGCGAAGGCGAGCGCCCCACCCACGACCGCGGTGATGACACCGACCTCGACGGCGTTGTAGATCGAGCGCATTGTCAGCGGATTGTCAAAAATGCTTTCGAAATGCATCAGCGAGTACTGCCTGCTGTCGAACAGGCTTGCGACATCGCGGATGAACATGAATTTGCGGAACGCAGCGACGATCAATGCCAGTATCGGCAGCACCACGACCGCGAACAGATAAACGAGCGCAAGGCCGAAGGTGAACCAGCGCCAGCGGCCAAGATCGAGGCTGCGCGGCCGGTACGCCTTGCCGGCCACGGTGGTGTAGCTGCGCCCGCTCAGCACCCGCTGCTGCAGATAGACCAGCGCGCCGGTGACGATCATCAGGATGACCGCGACGGCGGCCGCGGTGTTGTAGAGCGGCGGCGACCAGTTGGTGAGCTTGAAGATGTACGTCGTCAGCACATTCAGGTTGATCGGCGCGCCAAGCACGGCAGGTATGCCGTAGATGCCGAGCATCACGATGAACGACAGCAGCATGCCCGAAACGATCGCCGGCATGATCAGCGGAAAGGTCACCGAGAACAGCGTGGAAAAGGCGCTGGCGCCGGAAATCTCCGCGGCCTCCTCGAGACTCGGGTCCATGTTGCGCAGTGCGGAGGCGGTGAACATGTAGACGTAGGGCGCATAGTAGATGCCGAACACGAAGATCAGGCCCCACATCGAATAGAAGTCGACGCGCCAGTCGAGCCCCACCCACTTGAACATGGTGTTGATCAGCCCGGTCTTGGGCGAGCCCAAAATGGCCCAGGCGACACCGGCCACCAGCGGCGGCGCGAACAGCGGCAGGATGCTGGCAGCGGCAATGATCCCCTTGAACGGTGTGTTCGTGCGCACCACGATCCACGAGAACGCGAGTCCGATGACGACGGCGATCAGCGTGCCGCCACCGCAGGCGATCAGCGTATTGAGCAGCGCCTCCGCGACATTGGGATTGCCCAGCACGGTGAGGAAATTACCCACGGAGAGATGCGACAGCTGAATGCCCTCGACGACGGGATTGACGTCGGTCAGCGCGCCGACCAGAAGCGTCAGGACCGGATAGATGACGAGAAAGGCGAGGATCGCCAGCAACAGCGCAACCCAGGCGCCTGCCCACACACGCTGACGACTTCCCTCTTTGGCGCCACGCGTGACCTCGCTGCGCCGGTCCGCCTGTCCGATCAAAGCGTCTCCCCTCCGCCGCGCGGGACCTTTCTTGATTGTAATCTTCGCGCGGCGCGGAGAGCCTAGAGGATCGATTTGGGGCCGGGAAGTAGCAGATAGTCGCGGCGCGCGCAGCTGCTCTGCGCGTGAGGTAACACCGCTCCATCAATTATCTTCCGCATCGCAAACGCGTTTTCTTGATTTGTGCAACTTTTATTCCGGTTCTAATTTGCCGCTGCGCTCACTCGGTGGATTGGGCCAATAAGGGGATAAGCGATGGCAAACCTCAACATCAACGGCAAAACTATAAGTGTCGACGTCGAAGACGATACGCCGCTTCTTTGGGCAATCCGCGAGAACGTCGGATTGACCGGAACCAAATACGGATGCGGCATTGCACAATGCGGAGCCTGCACGGTCCATGTCGATGGCGTGGCGATGCGCTCCTGCGGTATGACGGTCAGTGAAGCCGCCGGCAAGCAAATCACCACCATCGAGGGTCTCGCCAGTGCCGACGGCACCCTGCACAAGGTGCAGCAAGCCTGGATCGCCGGCGATGTGCCGCAATGCGGATACTGCCAGAGCGGCATGATCATGGCGGTAGCGGCGCTGCTCAAGGACAAGCCGAAGCCGACCGACCACGACATCGACGAGGCCATCACCAATATCTGCCGCTGCGGCACCTTCCAGCAGGTGCGCGAGGCGATCCACGCCGCCGCCGCGAACGCCTGAGGAGGACGCCCATGAACAAGCACGTCAATCTCAGCCGCCGTTCTTTCGTCATCGGCACCGCTGCTGCCGGCGCGGGCCTTGCGATCGGATTCGATCTGCCCACCGGCGGCCCCGCCGTGGTGCGCGCCGCCGATGGCTCGCCGGAAATCAACGTCTGGGTCGTGATCCGGCCCGACGACACCACCGTGATCCGCATCGCGCGTTCGGAAATGGGCCAGGGCACCCTCACCGGCCTCGCGCAACTCGTTGCTGAAGAGCTCGAATGCGACTGGTCGAAGGTAACGACCGAATATCCCACCCCCGGACAAAGCGTCGCGCGCAAGCGGGCGTGGGGCGACTTCTCCACCGGCGGCAGCCGCGGCATTCGTTCCTCGCAGGACTATGTCCGCAAGGGCGGCGCCACCGCGCGCATGATGCTGGTCCAGGCGGCGGCGAATGAGTGGAAGGTCCCCGCCTCCGAATGCACGGCTGCGAACAGCGTCATCACGCACACGCCGTCGGGCAGGACAACCACCTATGGCAAGGTGGTGGAGGCCGCAGCGAAGCTGACACCTCCGGCCGATGTCGAGGTGAAGCTGAAGGACCCGAAGGACTGGAAGATCGCCGGCAAGGGCGTCAAGCGCCTCGACACTGTCGACAAGACCACCGGCAAGATGATGTACGGCGTCGACGTCAAGCTGCCCGGCATGCTCAACGCCGCGATCAAGGATTGCCCGGTGTTCGGCGGCAAGCTCAAGAGCTTTGACGAAGCCAAGGTCGCCGGCATGAAGGGCGTCAAGAAGGTAGTCAAGGTCGGCGACACCGCAGTCGCCGTCGTCGCCGATACCTGGTGGCACGCCAAGACCGCGCTCGATGCGCTGCCGATCGTCTGGGACGAAGGCGACAACGCCAAGGTCTCCAGCGAGTCGATTGCGAAATGGCTGGCCGAGGGGCTCGACAACGCGCAGCCCGCCTATATCGGCAACCGGAACGGCGACGCCAAGGCGGCGATCGCCGCCGCGCCGAAGAAGATCGAGGCCGTCTACAATTACCCCTACCAGAACCACGCGACCATGGAGCCGCTCAACGCCACCGCGCTCTACACGGCGGACAAATGCGAGGTGTGGTGCGGCACGCAGAACGGCGAAGCGGCCTTCGCAGCGGTGCTGGAGGCCTCGGGCCTGCCGGCTGAGAAATGCGAGGTGCACAAGCACATGCTCGGCGGCGGTTTTGGCCGGCGCGGCCAGACCGATTATGTCCGCCAAGCGGTGGCGATCGCCAAGCAGATGGCGGGCACGCCGGTCAAACTGTTGTGGTCGCGCGAAGAGGACATGGCACACGGCAAGTACCATCCGATCACGCAGTGCAAGCTGACCGGCGCGTTCGATGCCGACAACAATCTCACCGCCTTGCATCTGCGCCTGTCCGGTCAGTCGATCCTGTTCGCGTTGCGGCCGGAGGCGCTGGACAACGGCAAGGATCCCGCCGCATTCCAGGGCCTCAACGCCACGGGCGAGGCGGCGATCGGCTACACCGTGCCGAACCTGCTGGTCGAGCACGCCATGCGCAACCCGCACGTCCCGCCCGGCTTCTGGCGCGGCGTCAACGTCAATCACAACGCGATCTATCTGGAATGCTTCATGGATGAGCTTGCGCATGCGGCAGGGCAAGACCCGGTCGAGTTCCGCCGCAAGCTGATGAGCAAGCATCCCAAGCATCTTGCGGTGCTCAATGCCGTGGCCGACAAGATCGGCTGGAGCACGCCGGCACCGAAGGGCGTGTATCGCGGCATCGCGCAGGTGATGGGCTATGGCAGCTATGTCGCCGGCGCCGCCGAAATCTCGGTGACCGACGGCAGCAAGATCAAGGTGCACCGCATCGTCGCCTCCACCGATCCCGGCTACGTGGTCAATCCGGCGCAGATCGAACGGCAGATCGCGGGCTCCTTCGTCTACGGCCTGTCGGCGCTGTTCTACGGCGGCTGTACCGTGAAGGACGGCAGGATCGAGCAGACCAACTTCGACACCTATAATTCGATGCGCATCGCCGAGATGCCGAAGGTAGAATGCGTGATGGTGCCGAGCGGCGGCTTCTGGGGCGGCGTCGGCGAGCCGACTATCGGCGTCGCAGCACCCGCGGTTCTCAACGCCTATTTCGCGGCCACCGGCAAGCGCATCCGCTCGGTGCCGCTGCGGGACCAGAACATCAGCTTTGCCTGAGATCATGGGCGGCGGCCGCATCACCGCCGCCCGTTCAGCGGAATTTTGCCATGCGAGTGACGCGCCTGCCGACGCGCAGAAATGCCGTTTTCGGCATCGCCAGCGCTGCGCTGGCGGCCGCGTTCCCCTGCCCGTCGCTCGCGCAGGCGGCGCCACGCGTCGCTGTCATCGGCGGCGGCTTTGGCGGCGCAAGTTGCGCGCGGGCCGTGAGGCGGCTCGACAGCAAGATCGAGGTGACGCTGATCGAGGCGAGCCGGGTTTTTGTATCGTGCCCGTTCAGTAACGAGGTGATCGCTGGCTTGAGGGAATTCGAGGCGCAGCACTTTGGCTATGACCGCATCGCCGCCGATGGCGTCAGGGTCCTGGCAAGCGCCGCCACCAGGGTCGATCCGCAAGCGCGAACGATCGGGCTTGCCGACGGAACCTCGCTCAACTACGACCGCCTGGTGCTCGCGCCCGGCATCGACATGCGGTTCGACGCCCTGCCCGGCTATGACGAGGCCGCGTCGGCAAAAATGCCGCATGCCTGGAAGGCCGGCGAGCAGACTCTGCTGCTGAAGCGCCAGCTTGAGGCGATGAAAGACGGCGGCGTGGTCGTGGTCGCAGCGCCGGCGGCGCCGCTGCGCTGCCCGCCTGCGCCGTATGAACGCGCGAGCCTGATCGCGCATTACCTGAAGATGCACAAGCCGCGGTCGAAGGTGTTGATCCTGGATGCGAAGGATGGCTATTCGCAGCAAAAGCTGTTCGAGGCCGCATGGAAGCAACTCTATCCCGGCATGATCGAGCGCATCGCGCTGTCGGAAGGCGGCCGAGTGACGTCCGTCGATCCATCGACAAACGCCATCGTCACCGAATTCGGCAATTACACCGCCGATGTCGCCAATGTCATTCCACCGCAACAAGCGGGCCGCGTCGCCGAAATCGCAGGCGCCGCCGACAAGACCGGCTGGTGCCCGATCGACCCCGTCAGCTTTGAGTCGAAACTCGTGCCGAATATTCACGTCATCGGCGATGCCTGCATCGCGGGCGCCATTCCGAAATCGGCTTCCGCCGCCGCGGCCCAAGGCAAGGCTTGCGCGACGATTGTCGCGAACCTGCTTGCAGGCAAATCGCCCGAAGCCATCAGGCTGACCGGCGCATGCTACAACACGGTTGCTCCCGGCTATGCGTTCTCGCTTTCCGGCATCTATCAGCCGAAAGGCGATCAGTTTGCCGAGGTCGAAAACGCAACGAGTCCCGTCGATGCGCCTCGCGAGGTGCGCGCGCAGGAGGCGGAGAAGGCGTTGAACTGGTTCAGGACGCTCACAGGTGATACCTTTGGTTAGGCGGACCGCATATCTGGCCGGCATGCTGGCAACGCTGGGCAGTGCTGCCGCTGCCGAGGCGCTGCGTCCGTATACCGTCGTCGGCGACGCGATTCCGGCATCGCTGACCGGCGCGGCCGGCGACCCGACGCGCGGCCGTGCGCTGGTGGTCGATCGAACCAGCACCTGCATCCTCTGCCACTCCGGCCCGTTTCAGGAACAACGTTTCCAGGGCGACGTTGCCCCCAGTCTTGCCGGCACCGGCCGCCGCTGGTCGGAGGGTGAAATCCGGCTTCGCCTGGTCGATGCCTCGCGCCTCAATGCCGCAACCATCATGCCGTCCTACTACCGCATCGATGGGTTGAGCCGCGTCGGCCGGGCATGGCAAAGCAAGCCGATCCTGACCGCCGAGCAAATCGAGGACATCGTGGCGTATCTCGTCACGCTGCGTGAATAGGAAGAGAGATGGACTGTTCTACACGACGCGAATTTCTTGCTCTCGCTGGCGGCGCAGCGGTGCTCGCGGTGACGCTGCGGCCGGCCGAGGCGACGCCGGCGATGCTGGCTTCCGCCATCCGCAATGTCGTCGGCACCGCCGCGGTCAAGACCGGCAAGGTCAAGCTCGAGATCCCGCCGCTGGTCGAGAACGGCAACACCGTGCCGATGACGGTGAGCGTGGAAAGCCCGATGGCGCCGGAGGATCACGTCAAAAGCATCCACGTCTTCAATGAGAAAAACCCGCAGCCCAACATCGGCAATTTCTATCTCTCCCCGCAGGCCGGCCGCGCCCAGGTTTCCACCCGCATCCGGCTTGCCGACAGCCAGAAGGTAGTCGCGATCGCAAAACTGTCCGATGGCACTTTCTGGTCCGCCAGCGTCGACGTCGTGGTGACGCTCGCCGCCTGCACCGAGGAGGTGATCTGATGCCCTCCGCATTGATCAACGTTCCGCGCAAGGCCAAACGCGGCGACATCATCGAGATCAAGACGCTGATGTCGCACATCATGGAAACCGGCTATCGCCATACGGTTTCAGGCGAAGTCGTTCCGCGCGACATCGTCACCAGCTTCGTCTGCCGCTTCAACGGCACCGAAATTTTTCGTGCCGACCTGTTTCCGGCGATATCAGCCAATCCTTTCTTCAGCTTCTTCACCACGGTGACTGAAAGCGGCAAGTTCGATTTCGAATGGACCGGCGACAAGGGATTTTCGGAAACCGCCTCCGCCTCGATCTCGGTCGAATGAGTCTTGCGCGCACGATAGCGATCGCCGGATTGCTGGTGGCGACGGCTGTGTCCGCCGCGGAGGCTCCGCAAGACCAGCGCCGCTCCGGCTTCACCTTCATGACGCCGGAAACCCAGGCCATGCAGGACGACGACACCGCCAATCCCGGCATGCTCTGGGTGCTTGACGGCGAGACGTTGTGGAAGGCCAAGACCGGCGCTGCGGACAAGGCCTGCGCCGACTGCCATGGCGATGCGGCCGCCAGCATGAAGGGCGTCGCTGCGCGCTACCCGGCGTTCGACAAGGCGCTCGGCCGTCCTGTCGACCTCGAACAGCGCATCAATCTTTGCCGGACCGACCATCAACAGGCGCCGCCACTTCCCTACGAGAGCCGCGAGCTGCTGGCGCTCACCGCCTTTGTCGCGAAGCAATCGCAGGGCAGCGCGATCGAGGCCGGCTCTGACCCGCAGCTTGAGCCGTTCATCGCCAAGGGCCGCGCGCTCTACGGCCAGCGGCAGGGCCAGCTCAATCTTGCCTGCAGCAATTGCCATGAAGAGAACTGGGACAAGCGGCTGGCGGGATCGGCGATCACGCAGGGACACGCCACCGGCTATCCGCTCTACCGGCTGGAATGGCAGACGCTCGGCTCGCTGCAGCGCCGCCTGCGCGCCTGCCTGACCGGCATCCGGGCGCAGGCCTATGACTTTGGCTCGCCGGAACTGATCGCGCTCGAGCTCTATCTGATGTCCCGCGCCAAGGGCATGTCGATGGAATCCCCGGCGGTCCGGCCCTGACCACCGCTGCGCACCGGCGATGGCTGGATTGCGCGCCCGGCCGGGAAACCGGCCTTGCGACGCAGTGATCCCAGCCGGTATTCTCCGCGCACCCTTTCCCGGAGGAATGCCATGAATCCGCCTGTCAGCACGCCTGCGATCAAGGTCATCAAATCCGTCCGTGAACAGGTCAGCGCGGAGGAATGGCAGACCCGCGTCAACCTCGCGGCCTGCTACCGGCTCGTCGCGTTGTACGGCTACACCGAGATGATCGCCAACCACATCTCCTGCCGGGTGCCTGGTACGCAGGACCACTTCCTGATCAATCCCTACGGCATGCTCTACGAAGAGATCGACGCCTCCTGCCTGATCAAGGTCGATTGCAACGGCAACACCCTGCTCAACGCGTCGGACTACCACGTCAATGCCGCCGGCTTCGTCATTCACAGCGCCATCCACATGGCCCGCCACGACGTCGACTGCGTCGCGCACACCCATACGCCGGCGGGCATGGCGGTCTCGGCAATGGAATGCGGGCTGCTGCCGCTGGCGCAGACTTCGATGCGGTTCCTCCACATCGCCTATCACGATTTTGAAGGCATCGCCGACGATCCCGACGAGCGGGCGCGACTGGTGCGCGATCTCGGCCAGCACGAGGCGATGATACTGCGCAACCACGGCCTGCTGGTGGTCGGCCGCACCATCCCGGCGACATTCAACCTGCTCTATCGCATGGAACGCGCCTGTGAGGTGCAGGTGATGGCACTGTCCTGCAACACCAAGCTGGTCTATCCCCCGCAGGATGTGCTGGAGGCGACCTTCGACAGGGTGAAGCCGCGGCCGGAGCTGCCGAACCGCAACGGCGATCTCGCCTGGCCGGCGCTGCTGCGAAAGCTCGATCGGACCGATCCTTCTTACAAAGACTAACGGTCCGGCAGCAGACTCGCTGCACCTCTCCCGCTTGCGGGGGAGGTCGTATCGCATCGAAGATGCGATACGGGTGGGGGCTTTTTCCATTCAACGGCTCCGACTCGTGGAGACACCCCACCCCAACCCTCTCCCGCAAGCGGGAGAGGGGGCGCAGCCGCGCTTAGCGCGCCGCGGGCTTCCGCTCGATCGGATGGATGTCGAACGTCCGCAGGCGCCCGAGGCGCAGCACTTCCATCTCGACCGTCTTGCCGATGCGGTTGTGATCGAGCGCGCGGATCAGATCGTCGACACCATGGATGCCGACGCCGTCGAGCTTGATCACGACATCTCCCGATAGCAGGCCGGCCCGGGCGGCGGGTCCGTCCTGTTCGACCTGCGCCACCAGCGCTCCCATCTTGTTGTCGACGCCGGCGACCACAGCGTGACGCCGCGGCACCGGCGCGGTCTGGCCGGCGACGCCGATATAAGCGCGGCGGACATAGCCGTGGCGGATGATCTCCGACAGCACGAACTGCGCGGTGTTGCTGGCGACCGCAAAGCAAATGCCCTGCGCGCCCGCGATGACGGCGGTGTTGATGCCGATCACCTCCGCCCTGCTCGAAACCAGAGCGCCACCCGAATTGCCCGGATTGAGCGCGGCATCGGTCTGGATCACATCCTCGATCATCCGGCCACTGACCGAACGGATCGAGCGGCCGAGCGCCGACACCACGCCTGCGGTCACCGTGGATTCAAAGCCAAGCGGGTTGCCGATCGCGACCACGAGCTGGCCGCGGCGCAGCGATTTTGAATTGCCGAGCGAGGCATAGGGCAGATCGCGCGCGCCGTCGGCGCGCAGCAGCGCCAGATCCGTGTCGGGATCGACGCCGAGCACGCGCGCATCGGTGACGATGCCCTCGATATCGCGCAGGCGAATCTCCTTGGAGGAACCGACGACATGGCTGTTGGTGAGCACGAGCCCATCCGGCGAGATCACGATCCCCGAACCGAGCCCGCCGCGTTCGCGCAGCGTCTTCACTTTTGGACCGGTCTCGACCCGGACCACAGCGGGGCCGACGCGGTCGGTCACGTCGATCACGGCATTGGAATAGGCGTCGAGCAGCGCGCCGTCGTCGGGCGCAGGCTCGGCCGTTCGCGATGACGCGGCGTCATCGGCGGTATCGGAGGTGAAATCCAGCATGGTGAAATCCTTGAGGGTTTCACAGATGGTGACGCAGGTGCGGCGGCGCAAGGCACGCTGCCCTGCTCCTCACCGCCGGGTGATTGACAGCCCCTCGCCCGCTCACAACAATTGGGCCGATCAGAACCGACCGCCGGCCGCCTGGCCCCCGAGACGGACCGAAACTCCCAAGGAAGATTGCGTGGCAAGCACTGATGCGGACACCTACGAATGCGACGTGCTGGTCGCGGGCTCCGGCTGCTCCGGCATGTCGGCTGCGGTCACAGCCGGCCATCACGGCCTCAAGGTTTTGGTGGTCGAGAAGGAGCCGAAATTCGGCGGCACCACTGCGCGCTCCGGCGGCTGGCTGTGGATCCCCGGCACCTCGCTGGCGCGGGCCTGGGGCATTGTCGAGAGCCCGGACGAGGCGCGCACCTATCTGCGGCATGAGGCCGGCAACAGTTTTGATGCCGCCCGCGTTGATGCATTCTTGACCAACGGCCCGGAAGCGGTCGATTTCTTTCTCAGCAAGACAGCGCTGCGCTTCGACATGCCGCTGACCTTTCCGGACTACCACGCCGAGGCGCCGGGCGGCGCGCAGGGCGGCCGCTCCATGGTGGCGCGTCCGTTCGACGGCCGCGAGCTGGGCCCGCTGATCAAGGATATCGGCATGCCGCTGCCGGAACTCACCGTGTTCGGCATGATGCTCGGCTCCGGCAAGGATATCGTCCATTTCATGCGCGCAACGAAGTCGCTGACGTCGGCGGTCTACGTGGCCAAGCGGCTTTCGAAGCATTTTGTCGACGTGATGCGCCACGGCCGCGGCATGACGTTGACCAACGGCAATGCGCTCGCCGGGCGGCTGGCGAAATCGGCGCTCGATCTGAAAATCCCGCTGTGGCTGTCCTCTCCCGTGCGCGAGCTGGTCGTCGAGGATGGCGCCGTGCGTGGCGCGATCATCGAGCGCGACGGCCGCCGCATTCGCGTCAACGCCAAGCGCGGCGTCGTGCTCGCCTGCGGCGGCTTTCCGCATGACGTGGCCAGGCGCAAGGCGATGTTTCCGCATGCTCCCAGCGGCACCGAACATTTTTCGCCCGGCCCCGTGGGCAATACCGGCGACGGCCTGCGGCTTGCCGAAACCGCCGGCGGCCGGATCGAGGATACCCTGCCCAACGCCGCAGCCTGGGTGCCGGTGTCGATCACCACCCGGAAGGACGGCAGCCAGGGCGTGATGCCGCACTTCATCGACCGCGCCAAGCCGGGCGTCATCGCGGTGACGCGCGCGGGCAAGCGCTTTGGCAATGAAGGCAATTCCTACCACGATTTCGTGCAGGCCATGGTGCAGGCGGCTAGGCCCGGCGAGGAGATCTGCGCGTTCCTGATCTGCGATCACCAGACGCTCCGCACATACGGCCTCGGCTGCGTGCCGCCCTTCCCGATGCCGCTCGGCCATCACCTCAAGACCGGCTATCTCAAGCGCGGCACGACGCTGGCCGATCTTGCGCGCGCGACTGGCGTTGACGCCAAGGGACTGGAAGCGACGGTTGCCGCGTTCAACAAGGAGGCCGCCGAAGGACGCGACCCCGAGTTCGGCAAGGGCTCGCGCGCCTATAACCGTTACCAGGGCGATGCGCTTCACGGGCCCAATCCCTGCGTCGCGCCGATCGAGCGAGGTCCATTCTACGCCGTCAAAATGGTGGTCGGCGATCTCGGCACCTATGCAGGGATCAAGACCGACGCGCACGCGCGCGCGCTCGATGCCGACGGCAAGGTGATCGAGGGCCTCTATGCCGCGGGCAACGACATGGCGAGCATCATGGGCGGCAATTATCCCGGCGCCGGGATCACCCTCGGCCCTGCGCTGACCTTCGGCTATATCGCGGGCAAGCATCTGGCAGGCCGTGCGTAATCCTCTAGGCCCGCCGCAAGCTCCCTCCCCGCGCCTTGACTGGATCGAGGATCGACCAGTCGCCGTCGGGCAGCACATGCCCCTTTGGGAATGGTGCACGCAGCTCGATACCGAGCGAACGCAGCACGCGGTCGTCGCGGTAGTAGCATTGCAGGATGACTCGAGCGAGCACGGCGGCGGGAGCGCCGCCACTGGCACGAAACTCCGTCACGATAGCCTCGCGCTTGGCCTCGTCGAGCGCCGCCAGCGGTTTGCCGGCAAGCTTCGCGATATGGTCGAGCGCTGCCGCCATCATCTTGGTGTCGCGGCCGAGCGTCGCAATGATATCGCCCTGGATCGCGGCATCATCGGCACCCGGCACCTTGTATTCGTCGCTTTCGGGAATCATCATGCGCGATATGACACGCAGGTCATCGCGCTGCGCCGAGGTGAGAGATTTTTCGACAATCATGCTGGTCCTCAATCGAAGAGATTGGCGAGGCGGCTCTTCATCTGGTCGGCGACGTAGAGCGCGATGGCCTGGATGGTGGAGGTCGGGTTGACGCCACCCGAGGTCACGAACACGCTGCCGTCGACGATGAAGAGATTTTTCACGTCGTGCGAACGGCCCCATTCGTTCACCACGGAACGTTCCGGATCGGTGCCCATCCGTGCGGTTCCGAGCAGATGCCAGCCGCCCCACGGAATCGGTGAGTTGGTGCAGATGTCGGTGGCGCCGGCAGCCTCGAGAAACTCGCGGCCACGCGCCAACGCATGATCCATCATCGCCTGCGAGTTCGCGCTGATGGTGTAATCGATCTTCGGCGCCGGGATGCCATGGCCGTCCTTCAGCACGGGATCGAGCGTGACGCGGTTGTGCTCTTCGGGCAGATCCTCGCAGATCGCGGAGAAATGCATGCGGTGACCGTTCAGCCTGCGGAACACGCGGTGGTGATCCTTGCCCCAGGGGAGGATTCCCTTCTGCTCGCTGGCGACCGCCTCGAACACCGGACCTGCGCCGCGGCCGAACTGCACGCCAAAGCCGCGCACGAAGCCGCGCGACAGATCGGTGTCGTACCACTCTTTGCTCCACAGGCAGGTGGGCGGCGCGCGATTGGAATCGGTCGGCTCCTTCACGAACCCGTAGATCTGAGCGTAGGGGTGGAACATCAGGTTCTTGCCGACGAGGCCTGACGAATTGGCAAGTCCGTTCGGAAATTTGCCGCTCACCGAATTGAGCAGCAGCCGCGGGGTGCCAACGCCATTACAGGCGATGATGACGACTTCCGCCGCCTGGAATTGCTCCTTGCCGTCCTGATCGTAGTAGATCACACCCGAGGCCATGCCGTCCTCATTGACGGTGATCTCGCGCACGCGGCAATGCGTTCGCAGTTCCACGCCGGCGCGGATCGCCTGCGGCCAATAGGTGATGTCGGTCGAGGCTTTGGCGCCCTGCGCGCAGGCCGGCGTGCAATGGCCGAGATTGATGCAGCGCGCCCTGCCCTCGTAATCGGTGGTCGCTACCGTTGTGTCCGACGGCCACCAGTGCCAGCCGAGCTTGTTCATGGCGTTGCCGATCAAGGGACCGGAGAGGCCAAGCGGCTGCGGCGGCATCGGCGGATGCGTGAGCGGCGAGCGCGGATCGCCTGACAGACCCGACACGCCCATCATGCGGTCGTTCTCCTCGAAGAACGGCTCCAGCGTGTCGTAATCGATCGGCCAGTCGTCGGCGACGCCGTCGAGCGTCTTCACCCGGAAATCAGATGGATGCAGCCGCGGCCAATGCGCGGTGTACATGATGGTCGAGCCGCCGACGGCGTTGAAGTTCACGACCTTGATCGGTGAGTTGTCGTCGTTGATCGGATAGTCCTCGGGCCGGCCGCGGATGTTCGGGCTGGTCGCCCATTCGCCATAGAATTTCGCTTCCCAGTCGCGCCCCGTGCTCGGATATTCCGACTGCTTCATCCAGCCGCCCTGGTCGAGACAGAGGATGTGCATCTTGGTCTCGGCGAGCGACCAGGCGATCGCCGCGCCGGAGGCGCCGGCGCCGATGATGAGGACGTCAACGGGGTCGTTCATTCCAGTTCCTTATTCCTGTCTCCCTCCCCGTCATTGCGAGGAGCGAAGCGACGAAACAATCCAGCTTTCTTGTCCGGGCGAAGGAAGCTGGATTGCTTCGCTTCGCTCGCAATGACGGCGCGGTTCAGTCGACAATCCTCACAGGCAGCGAGCGGATGCCGCGGATGAAATTCGAATAGAGCCGCGTCGGCGGACCCATGATCTCGAAACGGAGGTCGCGTTGCAGGATTTCTTCCCAGAGAATCCGGATTTGCTGCTCGGCGAGACGGTCGCCGACACAACGATGGATGCCGGCGCCGAAGGAAAGATGCTGCCGCGGTTTTGGGCGATCGACAATGAACTCGTCGGCGCGCTCGATCTTGTCCTCGTCGCGATTGCCGGAGATGTACCACATCACGACCTTGTCGCCTTTGGCGATCCTGCGGCCGCAGAGCTCGATGTCGCGGCGGGCGGTGCGGCGCATGTGCAGCACCGGCGTCTGCCAGCGGATGATCTCCGAGACGAGACTCGGGATCAATTCGCGGCGCGTGCACACCTTTTCGAGCTCTCCCGGGTTCTCCACCAGCGCGATAAGGCCGCCGGTCATGGAATTGCGCGTGGTGTCGTTGCCGCCGACGATCAAAAGGCCAATCGTGCCGATGAACTCACGAGCATCGAGATTCCTCGTCGCCTCCGAATGCGCCAGCATCGAGACCAGATCGAAGGTCGGCGGCGCGTTGATGCGGGCATTCCACAGCGTGCGGAAATATTCCGCCATCTTGATCATCTCGGCGGTTCGCTCTTCCTCGGAATGGACGACCGCATCTGCTGAAGCGACATTGGCGATCGCGACGTCCGACCACCAGGTGAGTTTCGCGCGATCCTCCCAGGGAAAATCAAACAGCGTCGCCAGCATCATGTTGGTGAGATCGGTCGAGACGCGCTCGACCCAATCGAACGTCTCGCCCCGCGGCAGCGCGTCCAGCACGTCGGAGGTGCGCTGACGGATCAGCTTCTCGAAATTGGCGAGGTTGGAGGGCGCGACGATCGGCGCCACGGTGCGCCGCTGCGCGGTGTGGCCGGGCGGATCCATGCGGATGAAGTTCGGGCGCTCCAGCCCTTTGGGCTGGTCGGCGACCTGGATGCCGCCGAGTTCGGAAGCGGAGGAAAACGTTTCGTGGTCGAGCTCGACGGCAAAGATGTCGTCATAGCGCGTCACCGACCAATAGGGGCCGAACGGCGAAGCCTCGCAGTAATGCACGGGATCCTCGCGGCGCAGCTGCGCGAACAGCGGCCGCCAGCTGTCGTTCTGGTAGAGACGCGGGTCGCTCACGTCGATCGACATAAGATCGCGCTGCAATGCCTCTGCCTGGGCCATCGTCTCGCTCCCGTGTCGCTCCCCTGCCCGTCGCCGCTTGCCGGGCGAGCAGCTTGGGCAGGACGATAAAGTGCGAAATGGCCCCTCGTAAAGGCTGGCGAAATCGATTCCGCCATGCGGGAAATGCGCTGGATTTGCGTCGAGGCGCTGCTGTCGTCCCGGCGAAGGCCACCGCTTGTCATCACCCGCGCACGCGGGTGATCCAGTACGCCGCGGCCTTTCGGTTCTACCATAAGCGACTCTGGAATACTGGGTCGCCCGGTCCCGTCTCCGCTAAGGCTTCGACGAGGCTTGCGCACTCGGCTCGCCGAAGCTTCAGCGAAGGCGGCAAGCCGGGCGATGACACCACCGATGGCGCGAACATGCGAACTCATTCCCGCGGCGCGATTTCGCCCGGGTTGTGCATCTCGTTTGCTCCCTCTCCGAAAAGAGGGCGCAGGGAAGGCCGGGCGCCGACTGCGCCCGCAGCGCCGTGTGCAATGGGTAGCGAAGAACGCACACGGGTTTGACAGGTACAGCCGGGACATCCCGGCCTTCCCCGCGCAATGGTTTGACGGCTTATACGTGCTCTCCCCGGGGAAGCGGCCTTTCTTGCCCCCGTAGCCGGCAGGAAACTTCCGGCCGACGTAGCGCCAGGGTCGCGGCGCCAGGACCACACGATTTCACCGGCCGCTAGCTGAGCGTTTCGTCGGGTGCGCAAGGCACCTGACGCCAGCTGCGGCCCATCGCAACCCGCACCCCGTTTCGTGACGATCGCGAAACGTCCCTCACGATGGCGCGGGCTGGGAGGATTAGTACCGCAAATCGGAATTCCGGTAAAGAGAAATATTTTTTATTCTGGGGCTTGACACGATTCCGCGAAACCGAAGCCATTTGCCCGCCGCACCGGATTTGCAACACCGTGGCCGCATGGCCACTGCATGATTCAGACCACGCGCCTCCGTTCCTGGCGCGACGCTAGGCGCCCGGCGGAAGTTTGACTTTCATGTATGCCAGGTGCGCGTTCGGGCGACCCGCATAGTGATCGCGAAGGCGCTCCTCGACATGCGTCGGATCCCACACCGCGACCCGCTCCAATCCGACGCATTCTTCCGGCTTCGCGGACTTGACGTGGAAGGCCTCGTCGACGATTTGACAGGCGCCGGTGGCAATATCCTGCATGAACTCGTCGGGGATGGGGACCGGCGCCACATCGAGCGGCACCTGACCGATCTTTCGCCAGTGACCGCTGCTTGCGCGGTCGTTGACCGCGAGGACGAACAGGACGGGCCGGTTGACGATGCTGAGAACATCCTCCGCCGGGGCGGAGACCCGGCAGTCGTAAAACGCGAACTTTGGACGGCGCGCGAGCATGCGCGCATAGGTGTGCCAGTCATCATCGAGGTCCACACGCAGCAGCACGCCGGGTTCGAAAATGGCTTTGCCGGTTTTCCGTCTTTTGGGCACCTTGGCTTTGGAGCCAGACGCGGCCGCTCCCAACCGGGCGATCAACTGCCGCACGCCGCTGCTCCAAGCCTCCGATTGAGCATCGGCATCGCCTTCCTCCCACAAGTCCCTGAGCTCGCTTTGGGCGAGAACGCGTTCAACGGCGCGATGGGCCAGCACCAGCAGCGCAGGGATGGCAAGCCCGTCAGCGTGCCCGGCGAGCCAGGCCTGCGCGGGTTCCGGGAGGCGCGACACGTCGCCGTCGCGGGCGGCGGCCACCAACTCAGCCGCGGCGACGGCGCATGAAGCCTCCGGCGCTTCGAGGTAGCCTTCAGCACCGAGCCTGGTCACGTCCTCAAACGCAGCGTGGATGGCGGCCTTTCCCTCGTGCTCGAGCCGCACAACAAAATCCAGCGCGTCGTCGTTCTCGAAACTGTCCGTGCCCCACGCACCCATGCCTGAATCTCGCAAATCCCGCCGTCGCGCCGAGTTTGCTACGGCTTTCAGTCCATCTTGAGGCGGATTGAGCTAAGCGCATTCCGCCGCATGTCGGGTGCGCTTCCCTCACCTCCCGCGCTGCGCCAGAATCTTCTCCGCGGCGCGCAGATGCGGTTTGTCCAGCATCTTGCCGTCCATCTTGACGACGCCGGAGGGATTGCCGGCAAACGCGGCGGCGACGCGCTCCGACCAGGCGATCTCTTCGTCGGTCGGCATGAAGGCGGCGTTGACGATGTCGACATGCTTCGGGTGGATCACGGCTTTCGCCAGGAAACCGTCCTGCCGCGCCGCGATCGACTCGGCCTTCAGCGCCTCGAGATCGTCGATGTCGGCGGCGATGGTGTCGATGGGAACGACGCCCGCGGCGGCGGCTGCGATCAGGCAGAGATCACGCGCCAGCACAAACGGCGAATTGAACCTGCCGTCGGTGCGGTTGCGCGAGGCGCCGAGGGAAGCGGCAAGATCCTCCGCGCCCCACATCATGCCCCACAGCCGCGGGCTCATGTTCTCGAAATCCATCAGTTTCAGCACCGCACGCGCGGTTTCCGTCGCCACCGTGACGATGCGCGTCGTGCCCTGCTCGATGCCGAACGCCGCCTCGAACGCATCGAGATAGAGCGCGAGCTTGTTGACATCAGGCGCGCCCGCGCATTTCGGCAGCACGATGCCGTCGGGCTTTCCCGGGATGACGGCGGCGAGATCGCCGAGCGTCAGGCCGGTGTCGAGCGCGTTGACGCGGATGTACATCTTCTGCGCGGGATTGCGCGCATCCAACATCTCGCGCGTGATCGTGCGCGCCGCGACCTTGCCCTCCGGCGCGATGGAATCCTCGAGATCGAGGATCAGCGCGTCGGCCGCGGTCTTCTTCGCACTTTCATATTTCCGGACGCTGTCGCCGGGAACGAACAACATGGATCGCATCGCTTCACGCCCTCGGCTTGCCCAGCATCAGCCCGGTGCGGCGGCACGTCGCCACCACCTCGCCGCGCTGGTTGGTCATGGTGTGCTCGAACTCGACCAGCCCCTGCCCCGGCCGCGACTTGCTCTCGCGCTTAGAGATGATCTTGGTGTGCGCGCGCAGCGTATCGCCATGGAACACGGGTTTCGGGAATTTCACCTCGGTCATGCCGAGATTGCCCACGGTGGTGCCAAGCGTGGTGTCGTAGACGCTCATGCCGATCATGATGCCGAGCGTGTAGAGGCTGTTGAACAGCCGCTGGCCGAACTCGGTCTTCTCGGCGAAATCCGCGTCGATGTGCAGCGGCTGCGGATTCATGGTCAAGAGGCTGAATAGGGTGTTGTCCATCTCGGTCACGGTGCGGGAGAATTCGTGGTGGAATTCCTGGCCCACGACGAACTCCTCGAAATAAAGCCCGGCCATCTAGCGCCCCTTGTAAACCGGCGTCCGCTTCTCGACGAACGCGTTGAGTCCTTCCTGACAGTCTTCCGTCGTCGCCACCAGCGCAAAGCTTTCGGCGGCGTTCTCGACCGAGCGGCGAAAGTCCGCGTCAACCGCGCGCATGAAAGCGTCGCGGCCGATCTTCATCACGATGGGCGATTTCTGCGCCAGCCGCCGCGCGATCTCGCGGGCGCGGTCGAGCGCCGTACCCTTCGGCACGACTTCGCTGACGAGGCCCATCCGGAAGGCCGTCGCGGCATCGAAGGGATCACCGAGGAACAGCGGACCGAAGGCCTGGTGCTTGCCGACCAGCCGCGGCAGCTGCACGAAGTGAATGGCCGGGATCAGCCCGACGTCGATCTCGGGGTAACCGAAGGTCGAGGCATCGCCGGCGATGATCATGTCGCAGGAGATCGCAATGGTCATACCGCCGGCGCGCACCGCGCCGTCGACCGCGGCGATGGTCGGCTTGCCCATGCGGTACTGCGTGTCGTTGAGCGCGAAGTAGAGTTTTTCCAGGAACTTCTTGGTCTCGATAGCAGGCCTGCCCCTGACGATGTCGAGGTCGAGCCCTGCGCAAAACGCTTTTTGCGCGCTGCCGACGACCACGGCGCGCACGGTCTCGTCGTCGCGCGCTTTCGCCAGTGCTGCGAGCAGCGCATCGATCAGCGGCATGCTCAGCGCATTGACCGGTGCGCGATCCAGCATGATCTCCGCAATATTTCCCGAGACGGAATAGCGAACCAGATCGGCACTCATGCCTGACCTCCCTCCTGCCCGCTCTTGGCCACCCGCACCGCGCCGGCCTTGATGAGATCATCGATGGTGCCGCAGTCAAGGCCCGCTTCCAGCAACACTTCAACGCTGTCCTGTCCGATATCCGGTGCCGGACACAGATTGTCCTCGGACAGGCTCGCGATTCCCGGCGTGCGCGGCGAATAGACGAGGCCAACGCCGGGCGTGTCCTGGCACACCGCGGCCCTGGTCGCCTCGACATGCGGGCTCTTCAGCCATTCGCCGGGATTGTGGATGCGCTCGGCGATGATGTCGGCGGCGTGCAGCCGCGTCAGCCAAGCTTCGCTGGGCTGGGTGCGAAAGATTTCCCGCAATTGCGGGATCAACGCATCCGCCGAGTCCGCGCGACGCGCGAAATCGGCAAAGCGCGGATCGGCCGCGAGATCCTCGCGGCCGATGGCGGCGCACAGGCGCTTGTACTGCGCTTCGTTGACCAGCGTCACCATCATCCAGCCGTCGCTGGATTGATAAGTGCCGGCCGGAACATTGAGCGCGCGCGGCGCGCCGCCCTCCAGCACATGCTCGGCGGCCTTGTGGCCGAGCAGCGCTGCGGTCGACTGCGCGAGATTGACGTCGATCCAGCGACCGGTGCCGGTCGCCGCGCGGGCGAACAGCGTGGTGGCGACGGCCTGGAAGGCGTAAACGCCGGTCACGACATCCGAGATGGTGGTGCCGACGCGATGCGGCACGCCGTCGGCTCCGGCATTGATCGAGACGAGGCCGGAAAAGGCCTGCGCCACCGAGTCGGAGCCCGGCCGCTTCGAGAACGGTCCGCTTTGCCCAAACGCGCTGACCGAGAGATAGATCAGCCCGGGATTGTCGCGCGAAAGCTCCTCGTAGCCGAGGCCCAAGCGCGCGGCGACTCCGGGCCGAAAGCCTTCGATCAGGACGTCGCTGTCCTTCGCCAAGCGCTTTGCGATGGCGATGCCTTCCTTGTGCTTCATGTCGAGGCAGAGGCTGCGCTTGCCGCGGTTATAGACCGCCGACAACGTGGTGTGATTGCCATAGGTGGTGCCGAGAAAGCGCGACCAGTCGCCCTCCGGCGGCTCGACCTTGATGACGTCGGCGCCGTAGACGCCGAGCAGCATGGCGCAATAGGGCGAAGCGATGCCCTGCCCGAAATCAAGCACGCGCAAGCCCCGGTACGGCGCCTCATGCGTCGGCGACAGTTTTGGTTTGGTTGCCATCTGCCCCCCCGGATCGCTCCCCGCTCGCGGCGCATTGAGACGCCCGCGTATGTTATCGTTGCCGTTGAAACGCTGGTGGCACCCGACGACGGGCGCGACGATTTCAGAGCCCAGGGGGTGACGTCAAGCCGGACATGGACTACGGAATGACGGAAGCACGGCAGGGAAACGATCATGAGTACTGACGGCATCGTCCTGGTAACCGGCGGCAGCCGCGGTATTGGCGCGGCGACCGCGGCACTGCTCGCCGGTCAAGGCAAGAAGGTCGTCATCACGGACATTGCGCCCGAGCCGATTGCGGGCGGCGCGATCCTGTGGCCCGCGCCGTTCGATGTCGCCAGTGAAGGCGGCGTGGTCTCAGGTGTCGCCGACATCGAGAAGGCGCATGGGCCGATCTCAGGCCTCGTCAACGCCGCCGGCATTTTTGGCAAGATGCATTCGCTGGAGAAGGTGCGGATGGAGCAATGGGACCGCGAGGTCAACATTGATCTCCGCGGCACCTTCATGGTCGCGCGCAGCGTTGGCGTGCGGATGGCGCAGCGCCGTCATGGCGCCATCGTCAATGTCGCCTCCGTCGCCGGCATGACGTCGGGGCCGATCCACGCCTACACCGCAGCGAAGGCCGGCGTGATCCAGGTGACGCAGACGCTCGCCGCCGAATGGGGCCGCGTTGGCGTCCGCGTCAACGCGGTGTCGCCCGGCTTCACGCGCACTGCGGCGCTGGAAGCCGGCATCGCCTCCGGCGCGATGAATAAGCCGATGATGGAGCGCTATGCCGCGCTGAACCGGATGGTCGAGCCGGTCGAGGTCGCGCAGGCCATCGCCTGGCTGCTGTCGCCCGCAAGCAGCGCCGTCACCGGCATCAATCTGCCGGTCGACGCCGGCTTTCTCGCGGGCTCAACCTGGGGCGCCTATGGCGGGCTGCCGCCGGCACCAGCGCAGGAGCCGTCATGACCCGTCCGCTTGTGCGCGTTTACACCGACTACAAGAGTCCGTTCGCCTATATCGCCAACAAGCGGCTGTTCGAGATCGAAGAAAATCTCGGCGTCGAGCTGCAATGGCGGCCCTACACGCTGCGCATCCCCGAATTCATGGGCGCGGTGGAAGAGCGCACGCCGCACTTCTGGCGCAAGGTGCGCTACTCCTACATGGACGCGCGGCGGCTCGCCAACGCGCAGGCCTCACCATCAGGGGACCGCGGCGCATCTACAACGGCTTCTATGCCAGCGCCGGCATGCTGTTCGCGCAGCGTCAAAATTTCTTCCGGCCCTACCACGACACGGTGTTCAAGAAATTCTGGACTCATGAGCTCGATATCGACGAGCTGCCGGAGATTTCCGCCGTGGTTGCTTCGCTTGGCGGCTCGACGGCTGATTTCGAGACCTACGTGCATGGCGACGCGCGCGCCGAACACGATCGCATCATTGATGAAGCCGAAGATCTCGGCGTGTTCGGCGTGCCCACCATGGTGTTCAACGACGAGTTGTTCTGGGGCACCGACCGTATCGACATGCTGGTGGAGCGCATCAAAAATCCTGACAGCATCGCGGCCGCGCTCGGCAGCCGGCATCGCAAATAATCGGAACCATTTGTTACTGTTAACGGTGCAAAAGCGCGGGAACCCGGCGCAGGCCAAACTTGACACTTCAAGGTAACAGGCGCAGCATTTGTCAGTGCTGCACCTGTAGAGGTTTGTGAAGCACCGGCTTCCCGCCTCGCAGGAATTGCCGACCGGCAGGCACCGGACGGCAGGCAGGAATGCGGACAAAGTCCGTCGGCCCACTCTTGGAGAGGAGCATGACGCCACCGGCTCAGACACGCGACCTTGCTCCGCAAGGTCACGGCGTAAGGTGAGGCTAAGCAGCTGATAACCTCGCGTTGCGCCGCCGACAATTTGAGCATATCCGCAGGATCGAGGCGCAAAGGCCACGTGCCATGTCGGTCCTGAGGTGAACTGACGTATAGCCAGACATCTCTTCGCTGAGACGAAGAACCCCAGGGCCCCGCGATGCCATAGCTGCACCGGGGCCCATTCATTTTCGCGCAACCATTTTGTCGCTTGGCGATCCTGATTTCGCCCGGCGGCGCGGAACGGAAATCGCCGGCGGGCTTACCCTCTCAAGACAAGCGGAGGGTTTCGTGATCAGGACATTGCTGCATTCCGGCCTGCTGTTGGCGGCAATGATCGCCGCGGGCCACCCTGCCTTCAGCCAGAGCGCCCGGGGAACGCCGCAGTTCTACATCGTGCTCGATACCATGACCAAGCGCTGCTCGGTCGTCGACAAGGCGCCGAAGACCGACACGCCCAACCGCACGGTCGCCAACGACACCATCTATCCGACCCGCGAGGCGGCGGAGAGCGCCATCAAGACCCTGCCCTCCTGCAAGCCGTGAAACTCTGCACAGGGAGCGTATTTGCCGAGGCCTGAAGCCTAATTGTTTGTGCTCACGGTCGCGACGTCGAAGCGCGCCTTTGCGCCCGTCAGCTCGCCGATGTCGGCGCTGGCCGGCGCCACGAAGGTGCGATCGCGCGGAAACGCTTCCGGCATCTCCTGGCGAATGAAGCCCAGGACCTTTTCCCTGATCTCGCAGCGCAGATCCCAGGATTGCGAGGCATTGCGTGCGCTGACCACCGCGCGCAGCTCGATGGATCGCGGATGGGCCTCGATGACCTGCAAATTGACCACCGCGCCGTCCCACAGCCTGGATTCGCGCACCGCCTGCTCGAACCTGCGACGGATGCGCGCGACATCGGCGGCGAAATCGAGATGAAGGATGATCGTGCCGAGCAGCGACTGCCCCTCGCGCGTCCAGTTCTGGAACGGCTTTTCGATGAAATAGGACAGCGGCACCACCATGCGCCGCCAGTCCCACAGGCGTATCACCACATACGTCGAGGCGATGTCCTCGACCCAGCCCCATTCGTTCTCGACGATGACGGCATCCTCAATCCGGATCGGCTGGGTGATGGCGATCTGCACGCCGGCGATGAGGTTGCTGAGCAAGGGCCGCGCGGCAAGACCGACGATGATACCGGCAGCGCCGGCCGAGGCGAACAGGCTGACACCATACTGCCGCACCGAATCGAAGGTCATCAAGGCGGTGGAAACCGCAACGACAATGACCAGTGTTTCGATCACGCGCTTGAACACGCGCACCTGGGTGACGTGCTTACGCGCCAGAAGATTGTCGTCGCTGTCGAGACGAAACCGCTGCAGATAGCGCGCGGCGCCCATGTCCACGGCGCGGATCGATATCCAGCCGATCAGGCCGATCACGGCCACCGCGAATCCGCGGCTGAGATCGCCGCGCCAAGGATCCTCGAACGGTGCAAATGGCAGCACGAAGGCAACTGCCGCGAGGCAGAGCGCCAGCCGGATCGGACCGGATATCCGTTCCAGCAGTTGCATGATGACCGGGCGGGCTCCGAACAGCCGCCGCAGCACGAAGCCGCCGACGCGGTGAACGACGAGCGCGAACACGACCGCGAGCGCCACCAGAACGAGACCAACGGCCCACGACGGAACCCAGCTCAGATGAGCTTCGATTTGATCCACGATTGCATCCATACTGGTTCCCTGCTCCAGAGGCGGCGATATGCGCCGCTAACGCGGGCGACGGACGTGGGCTCCCACTTCTGCTGCAATGCAGCGTTTCGTCAGCTGCAAGGCGCGGATGCGCTGCAGGCGGCGGATTCATTGCTGGCATTTGAGCAGCGCCATGCTCTGACAGCATTTGTTCCTGCACGGCGGACCGGCTAGCCTTTGCGGAACGACAGGGGAAACGCTGGGTGACCGCCTCGCCGCCGAATTCTGCGCTGGACTACGACGCCATCATCATCGGCGCCGGCTTGTCCGGCATGTACCAGCTCTACCGGCTGCGCGAGCTCGGCCTGCGCGTGCGCGTGTTCGAGGCCGGCACCGATGTCGGCGGCACCTGGTACTGGAACCGCTATCCCGGCGCGCGTTTCGACTCCGAGAGCTATTCCTATGGCTTCTCGTTCTCGAAGGAATTGCTGGAGGAATGGGAATGGTCCGAGCATTTTGCCGGCCAGCCGGAGACGCTACGCTATTGCAGATACGTCGCCGACAAGTTCGACCTGCGGCGCGACATCCAGTTCAAGAGCCGGGTGACCGCGGCGATCTACCAGGAGGAGACGCGGAGCTGGCGCATCGCGCTGGAGGACGGCAGCGAGCATAGCTGCCGCTTCCTCGTCACCGCGATCGGTCCGCTCTCGACGCCGACCCTGCCCCGCATCGAAGGCCGCGACAGCTTCGAGGGAGAGTCCTTCCACACCGCGCGCTGGCCGAAGGAGCCGGTCGACTTTGCGGGAAAGCGCGTCGCGGTGATCGGCACCGGCGCCACCGGGGTACAGACCATCCAGACCATCGCGAGCGAGGTTGGCCATCTCACCGTGTTTCAGCGCACGCCGAACTGGTGCGCGCCGCTGCACAACGGCAAGATCGACGCGGCGACGCAGGCCAAGATCAAGGCCGGCTATGGCGAGATATTCGCCCGCTGCCAGGAGACCTTTGCCTGCTTCATCCACACGCCCGACCCGCGCGGCGCCTTCGAGGTGTCCGACGAAGAGCGCGAGGCGTTTTACGAGAAGCTGTATGGCGAGCGCGGGTTCGGCATCTGGCAGGGCAATTTTCGCGACATACTGATCGATCGGGCGGCGAACGCCACCATCAGCGACTTCGTCGCGCGGAAAATCCGCGAGCGCGTCAGGGACCAGAAGGTCGCCGAAAAGCTCATTCCGAAGAACCACGGTTTTGGTACGCGCCGGCTGCCGCTCGAGACTTTCTATTACGAGGTCTACAACCGCGACAATGTCGAGCTGGTCGACATCACGGAGACGCCGATCGAGCGCATCACGCCTGATGGCATCAGGACCGGCGCGCGGGAATTCGAATTCGACATCATCATCTACGCCACCGGCTTTGACGCCATCACCGGCAGCTTTGACAGGATCGATTTCCGCGGCGCCGGCGGCGTCAGGCTGAAGGACGTCTGGAAGAGCGGGCCGGAAACCTATCTCGGCCTGATGGTGCATGGCTTTCCCAACATGATCATGGTGATGGGGCCGCACACCGCGCTCGGCAACATTCCGCGCAGCATCGAATACAGCGTCGACTGGGTCACCGGCCTGCTGCGCTTTGCGCGCGACAAGGGGCTGACGCGACTGGAAGCGACACAGGAAGGCGTCAAGGACTGGACCGACCACGTCAAGGCGCTCGGCGTTGGGCTGCTCTCGAGCGAAGTGGATTCCTGGATGACCGGCATCAACCGCAATGTCGAGGGCAAAGCGACGCGCATCGTCGCGCGCTATTCAGGCAGCGCGCCGGCCTACCGCGCGCGCTGCGACGAGGTCGCGGCGAACGGGTATCGCGAGTTGACCTTGTCATAATCGTCCGCACGAAGTTTGAGCAGCCCTTGCCGCAAATTTGAACGCCCATGGCGCCGCCAAATGGCGGATGCTGGCTTGCCGGCAGGATGATCCCGGAAAAGTGGAGACCGGTTTCCCCTGCGACAAGCGCGAAGCGTTTGCGCGGGGATCATGTTCAAACAACGAGTCTGGTGCGTCCGATGAAGACGTTCATTCGCGTCGTGGAACTCTGGGTGCCGGACCGCACGCGCACCCGGCTCGAATTCGGCGGCTGCCTCTGCAATTCAGAATATTCCGAGTTCAAGGCGGTCAGCGAGAACGCGCTGTTTGCCTATGACGAGGGCCTGCCCGGCAAGGCCTGGGCGAGCGGCCATCCGGTCATTCTCACCAAGTTCGCCAATTCCTATTTCAAGCGCACAGATGAGGCGATTGAGGCCGGACTGACCTGCGGCGTGGCGCTGCCGGTGTTTGCCGGCGAGTTCCTGATGGCGGTCATGGTGCTGTTTTGCGGCGACGACGAGAAGCATGTCGGCGCCATCGAGCTCTGGCACAACGATGCCGAGAAGTCGCACGAGATGGCGCTGGTCGACGGCTATTACGGCACCGCCGACATGTTCGAGTTCAATTCCCGTCACACCCGCTTCCCGAAGGGTTTTGGCCTGCCCGGCCGAACCTGGAAGGCGGGCATGCCGCTGATCATCAAGGATCTCCATAATTCCAGGGCGTTCCTGCGCTGGGAGGAAGCCACCGAGATCGGCATCAATTGCGGCGTGGGCATTCCTTACCGGACCGCCGCCGACCAGACCTGGGTGATGACGTTTCTCTCGGCGCGGGCGACGCCGATTGCGCTGCGCTTCGAGATCTGGGTGCCCGACGCGAAGCGCACGACGCTCACCTTTCATTCCGGCGACTGTAGCAAGGGCGCTGACCTCGCCTCGCACTACGCCGGGAAAAGCATCGGCAAGGGCGAAGGCTCGATCGGCGGCGCCTGGGCGACCGGCATGCCGGCCATCAACGAGCATCTCAAGGTCGACAATTCCATAGCCGCGACGATGGCGCGCACGTCGGGCATGAACCAGATCATGGTGCTGCCGGTGATCGAAAGCGCGCAGCTCAAGGCCGTACTGGCGTGGTATCTGTAACGGTCCTCACACCGTCATTGCGAGAAGCGCAGCGACAAAGCAATCCAGCTTGGTTGCGACAAAGCTGGATTGCTTCGCTTCGCTCGCAATGATGGCGACGTCACCACGCATCGATGCACGGCCGCTTGCGATGCGTGCGCGGTTCCTGCTTCGGCACCGATCGAAGTCCCGACATGATCCAGTGCCTGGTATCGGCGGGATCGATCACCTCATCGATCTCCAGCACCGAGGCGATCGAGACCGCCTTGCCGTTGGCGTAGAGCTCGGCGACTTTTGCCTTGTAGTAATTCTCGCGCTCGACCGGGTCGGCGATCGCCTCCATCTCCTTGCGGAAGCCGAGCCGCACATAGCCTTCCAGCCCCATGCCGCCGAACTCGCCGGTCGGCCAGGCCACCGTGAAGAAGGAGGCGTGGAAGCCGCCGCCGATCATCGACTGCGCGCCGAGCCCGTAGCCCTTGCGCAGCACAATGGCGAACAGCGGCACGGTGAGGCTCGCGCCGGTGACGAACATCCGCGCCACGTGACGCACGATCGCGGTCTTCTCCGCTTCGGGACCTACCATGAAGCCCGGCGTGTCGCACAGCGAGACGATCGGGATGTCGAAGGCATCGCACAGCTGCATGAAGCGCGCGGCCTTGTCGCCGGCCGGCGCGTCGATGGCGCCGCCGAGATGCTTTGGGTTATTGGCGATCAGCCCGAACGGCTTTCCCTCGATGCGAATGAAAGCGGTGATCATGCCGACGCCGAAATCGCGGCGCAGCTCGAGGACCGAGCCCTCGTCGGCGATAAGATCGATCACGGTCCGGATGTCGTAGACGCGCAGCCGGTTTTCCGGGATCGCGCGCCGCAGCAGGCGCTGGTCGGCGGCGCGAAAATCCTTCACCGCGCCCTGGAAGTAAGAGAGATATTTTTGCGCGACTGATGTCGCCTCCGCCTCGTCCTCGACCAAAATATCGACCACGCCGTTCGGCGCCTGGAACGACACCGGGCCGACCTCGGCCGGGTGATAGACGCCGAGCCCGCCGCCCTCGATCATCGCCGGGCCGCCCATGCCGATCGAGGCGTTTTTGGTGGCAATGATGACGTCGCAGCAGCCGAGCATCGCAGCGTTGCCGGCGAAGCAATAGCCGGAGACGATGCCGACCACGGGCACCAGCCCTGAAAGTTTTGCAAACTGCACAAAGGACGGTCCGTCGAGCCCGGTCATGCCGAGCCGGTCGGTATCGCCCGGCCGCCCGCCGCCGCCTTCGCCGTAAAACACCAGCGGCAACCGCCATTGCTCCGTCAGCGTGAGCATGCGGTCGATCTTCTTGTGGTTCATGTGGCCCTGGGTGCCCGCGAGCACGGTGTAGTCATAGGTGATCACCATGCAGCGCGCGGCTTCAGGCCCGAATTTTTCCGCGTTCACGGTGGCGACGCCCGTAATCAGGCCGTCGGCCGGCGTGTTCTGGATCAGGTCTTCCACCGTGCGTCGCCGCCGCTGCGCCGCAATCGCAAGCGAGCCGTATTCGACAAAGGAGCCGGGATCGACCAGCTGCGCGATGTTCTCGCGCGCGGTGCGCTGGTTGGTCTTGCGCCGCCGCTCCACCGCGCCGGGACGATTCTCGTCGCGGGTGAACGCGTGTCGCGCGTTCAGCTCGGCGAGATCCGCGCGGATGTGGTCGAGATCGACCTCGGCTTCCTCGGCGACATCGTGCTCGTCGAGCTCGACCGGCTCGAGGAACAGGATCGCCTCACCCTGCATCAAGGTGGTGCCGGCGCCGCTCGCGATAACAGTCACCTTGCCGCCATGCGGCGCATTGACGAGATGCTCCATCTTCATGGATTCCAGCACGGCGATCTGCTGTCCGGGGCGGACCAGATCGCCCTCCGCGACGTCGATGCTGACGACAGTGCCCTGCAGCGGCGCCGGCACCGGCACCGAGCCCGCAGGACCGGCCGCCGCGGATGGCGCGGCCTCGGCAGGCGTAGCTGCGATGTGCGCCTCTTCCACCAGCAGCGTCTCCACATTCTCGGCCGCGCCGACGAGATCGGCGATATGGGTATCGATGAAGCCGGTGAAGATCCGGTTGGCGGCAAAGTCCGCATGCGACAGGATCGCCGCAAGGAACGGGATGTTGGTGGCGACGCCGCCGATGCGGAATTCGCGCAAAGTGCGGATCGCCTTCTGCACGACGTCGCGCCATTCGCTGCCTGCGGAGTGCACGATCACCTTGGCGAGCAGCGAGTCGAAGGCGGCGCTGGTCTTGTAGCCGGAATAGCCAAAGGTATCGACGCGCACGCCCGGTCCGGACGGCAGGTCGAACATGGCGAGCACTCCGCCGGTCGGCTGGGTCGCGCCGGTCTCGTCCATGGTCTCCATGTTGACGCGAAGCTGCATGGCAAAGCCGCGCGGTTTCGGCACATAGGGTTGCGCCAGCCCGAGCGAGCCGAGCGTGGCGCCGTCGGCGACCGCCAGCTGCGCGCGCACCAGATCGACGCCGAGCACCTGTTCGGTCACGGTATGCTCGACCTGCAGCCGCGGATTGGCCTCGATGAAGGCGAAGCGATCGTCATTGCCGCTGGCCTCGTCATCGACCAGGAATTCGAACGTACCGAGATTGTCGTATTGCGCCGCGGCTGCGAGCTGTTTTGCCGCCTCGATGATGCGGGCCCGCAGCGCTTCGCTCAAGGACGGGCTCGGCGCGACCTCGATGAGTTTTTGGTTGCGCCGCTGGATGGTGCATTCGCGCTCCCAGAGGTGGCTGATCGCGCCATGGCGGTCGCCGACGATCTGCACCTCGATGTGGCGGGCTTTGCGGATCAGCCGCTCGACATAGACCTCGCCGCTGCCGAAGGCGGCCATCGCCTCCGACTGGCAGCGCGCATAGGCCTCCTCCAGCCTTGCGGGATCATCGACGATGCGCATGCCGCGGCCGCCGCCGCCGGCAATCGCCTTGATCATGACCGCGCCATGGCAGGCGAGGAAGGCGCGTATTTCCTCCAGCGTGGTCGGACCTTCCGTTCCCTCGATAACCGGGACGCCGCAGCTTTTTGCCAGCGCCTTGGCCCTGGCCTTGTCGCCGAACAGCTCAAGCGCCGCCGGCGACGGCCCGACAAAGCTGATGCCTTCCTCAGCGCAGCGGAGGGCCAGCGCCACGTTCTCGCTGAGAAAGCCGTAGCCGGGATGCAGCGCATCGCAGCCGGTCGCCTTCGCCGCCGCGATGACCGCCTCGATATCGAGATAGGCCCGCGCGCCCCGGCCGGGGATTTCGTGGGCTTCGTCGGCCGTGCGCACATGCAGCGAAGTGGCATCGTCGGCCGGATAAATCGCAACCGAGGCAAGCCCCGCCTCGCTAGCGGCCCGCGCGATGCGGATGGCGATCTCGCCGCGATTGGCGATCAGGAGCTTCTTGAAGGGCATTGCTCGTTCCGTCCGGACCCGGCGATCCCGGCGATCCCCTCATCGTGAATCGGGCCCGATGCGTGAGGATATCGCCAACCGCGTTGAATGCCAGCGGGACCGGCAGAATGGCAAGCCCCCATGCGCCCAGGTGCGGTTGACCGGCCTGCCGATCCATTGTTGGTATCGGGCAAAACAGCGTGACCGGGCAGGAAACATGAGCAAGAAGGCCACCGTCAAAAGCGTCGAAACCCTTTCCTGCGACGCCGGCTGGCGCAACTACCACTTCGTCAAGATCGTTACCGACGATGGCATCGTCGGCTGGAGCGAGTTCGACGAGGGTTTTGGCGCGCCGGGCGTGACCGCCGCGATCGAGCGGCTGTCGGCCCGCGTGGTCGGCCAGAACGCCTTCCAGCATGAGCGCATCTATGCCGAGCTGTTTGCCGCAACGCGCCCCGCCACCGGCGGCGTGGTTTCGATGGCGCTCGGCGCGATCGAGAATGCGCTGCTCGATGTGAAAGCGAAGGCGCTGGGCGTGCCCTGCTACGAGCTGCTGGGCGGCAAGATCCGCGACCGCGTCCGGGTCTACTGGTCGCATTGCGCGACCTGGCGCATCAATCATCCCGACTGGTACAAGCCGCCGATCACCAGCCTCGATGGCGTCAAGGCGATCGGCAACGAGGTGCGCGAAAAAGGTTTTACCGCGCTCAAGACCAACATCTTCCTCTACACCGGCGGCAGGCCCGCGGGCTGGCGGCCGGGCTTCGGCTCGCCGTTCCAGCCGGAGATCAATGTCGACCGCACGGTGCTGCGCAATCTCTGCATGCACCTGGAAGCGATCCGCGACGGCGCGGGGCCCGACATCGACCTGCTGCTCGACCTCAACTTCAATGCCAAGACCGAAGGTTATCTCAAAATCCTGCGCGCCATCGCCGAGATGGACATGTTCTGGGTCGAGATCGACACCTTCAATCCCGAGGCGCTCGGCTACATCCGCCGCCAGAGCCCGCACCCGATCTCATCCTGCGAGACGCTGCTGGGCCTGCGCGAATTCCTGCCCTATTTCCGCGAGCAGTCGATGGATGTCGCGATCATCGACACGCCCTGGAACGGCGTCTGGCAATCCATGAAGATCGCCGCCGCCGCCGAGCATTTCGAGGTCAACGTCGCTCCGCACAATTTCTATGGCCATCTCTGCAGCATGATGAATGCTCATTTCTGCGCCGCGGTGCCCAATTTGCGGATCATGGAGACCGATATCGACCGGCTGGCGTGGGATCACGAGCTGTTCACGCATGTGCCGGAATATGTCGACGGCCATCTCGTCATTCCCGATCGCCCCGGCTGGGGCACCGAGCCCAACGAGGAAGGCCTGCGCGCGCATCCAGCGAAGAGCAAGGGCGGGCTATTGAATTACGGTCAGGTGAGGCGCTAGCGCATAGCGTCAAGCCGACAGGTCGGGACCTCCGCTTTTGGCCCATCGCGGACGTTCCGTAGACTTACGGACAATGCGTCCCGTGAGGCATGGGAAATGACTCCAAAAAACAACAGTCTTGCTCAAAGCAGATGGCTGCTCAGAAAATGGGATTCCATTTTCATATGAATGTGGCCTGATTGATTGCCGGAAAGTTAAGCGTGATTCGCGGATGCCAAAATTGGTGACAGTCCATAATGGAGGCTGCCATGAAAGCGTTCGGTCGCTTGCTGACGACGTTCGGTATTCTTCTTCTGCTTTGGGTTCGTGCTGATGCGCACGATCCGTCGATGCCGCATCACGAGTGGTTCAACGCGCAGGAGATGAACCCGGCTGTTCAGCGCCGGCTCGGTCTTCCCTACAAGTCCTGCTGCAACAACGGCGACGTCTTCAAGACCCGCTTCAGGGTTGGTGAAGATCGCTCCGACCAGTGGCAGTACCTGAAAGACGGCGAGTGGAAGACCATCCCGCCCGACATCATAAAGGAAAGCGATACGCCAGATCGTACGCCGGTCCTGTTCATCAACAAATCCACGGGACAGGAGCTTTGCTTCTTCGTACCGCAAGGAGGTCTGTGATGAATGGCCTGGATCCGATACCGCATCTGAAAATCTCGCAGAAGCCGCCGGGCGCCAGGTTTGGATGCCCGGTTTGCAAAACCCACTTCGCCGCCAAGGACGGGTATATCTTCCTGACTCACTGGTACGCGGAAAACGATTGCGGCGAGCGGGAGCGACGGGCCGGCTACCTCTGCTTCGACAAGCTTGCGTGCATACTCTGTTTTGTGAACGACGAAGAATCCGGACACTGTTGAGTGTGATGAATTGGCGGGGATTCCAGGGTGATGCCCGCCATCTCGCGGCAGCAGCGAATTGACTGAGTAGGCTGCGACTTCACGAGCTTTTTATTCCAGCGTTACCACATGGGGAGTTTCAAAGTTGGGGTTGATATCCCACATCGAGATGGAATGATTATCATCATCTCACGGCGCAAATGAATCCTTAACCTTAGGTTTGGAACGAAAATGGGCGAAGTTATTCGATTTGTCCCTAAGTCCGAGCACGAGCGGGCCCGCTTAATTCGGGAAGCCCGCGCGATCTACAACAGCATCTTTCCGCCGGCTGATCCGGTCAGGGAGAAGGCACCGATAGGTCGTGCGATCGGCGGCGCCAATGCCCGCCGCGGCGACGCGGGTGTCTCATGATCAAGATCATCGCCGTGCTCTGCAGTCTATCCGCTCCGACAAATTGCCACGAGCAGACCGTCACCACCTCGGACTTCGCCGACCTCTCGGTGCAGTCCTGCCTGGTCGGCGCGCCGCAGCTCGCCGAGTGGATGAAGCAGCATCCCGCCGAACGCCTGGCGGCATGGCGCTGCGTGATCGGCAAACAGGACGGCCGGGGCGCCTAGGCTTAATGCGCGAGGGCAACCGTCCAATCTAGCGCACGATCTTGATGTCCGGGCCCTTTGGCTTAGGCAGCGGCTGCTCCTGTGTTGCCGCCACACACTCATATTGCGGCCACTTCGGCAATCGCTCATCGAGATTCACTTCACGCCATTTCGGATGGCCGTTCGCATCAAGCCAACCCTTGTTCTCGCGGATAATTTTGGCCACTTTGGCCACGTTCTGGCACTGCTCGCCGGCGTAGCTAAACGTTATCAGAACGGCTTTGACCGCTACCGTTCTCACCTCGGATTCCTGCCATTTGTATGTGCCCGCCGGGATGACTGCCATGAGATAGCTGTCGAGGGCTTTGTCGTCCACGCCGATGAGCTGGAATTTATCATCGACCGTTGTGTTCTCCGAAAAGAGCGTTGCCGGCGCGCCAGCCACATAGAACATCGCATCAATTTCGCCCTTGCGCAGTGAGTCCAGCGCTTCCTTGCCTCCCAGAAATACCTCTTTCGAGGGAGTGACCCCCGTCTGGAAGAAAATCGTCTTTGCGGTCAGGTACGTGCCACTTCTTTGAGGGCCTATTGCAACACGTTTGCCGTGCAAGTCCTGCAGCGTTTTCAAGGAAAGATCACCGAGGACATGGACCTCCTCCTTGTAGAGCGGATAAACGGCAGCGAGCTTGGCGGCGATAGCTTTCAGTTCATGGTCGTCGGAAACGTCGCGGATATAGTCGAGCACGTCCGACTGCACGATACCGAGTTGGACGCCGCGCTTCCTGCGAACGTCGAATACGTTCTGAATAGAGCCGGCCGATTCAATAACCTGCAAAGAGATGTGGCTCGGTTCGACGATCTTCTTGATGTCCTCGCCAATCTTGATGTAGGTGCCGGTTACACCACCTGTGACGATTCCCATCTGCGGCGCAGCCGAGAGGGACATAGCAAGCACAACGGCCAAAATAGGAAGCTTCATCACTCACTACCTTGCGTTACAACCATGTCGCAAATCGCGTATTATGACGGCCTCACAAGCACGTTTGCGTTTCCGATGTGGAACTTTGCTCGCTTCGCCGGCGAGCCTGGCCCAATGAAACACCGGACGGCGTGGGATATTCCGCCTAGCTATGCGACTTCTTCGTTCAACAGTTCGATCATGCGTTTCAGAATGTCGGCCCGATACGGGAAGCCGTAAACGATTGCCTGCGTGACGGGAGTTACGGCGATTTCAGGGAAAATAGTTGCGGTGAATCTGGCGAGATGATTGCGGCGAGTCTAGGGCGCAAAAGCAGGAACTCTACCTCCGGCTGCTGACGTATCACCTTCGGCGATCGCCTGCCGGATCAGAACAAGCGCTTCATCGTTGCGCTTTGCCATTCTTAGTTCCGCTACCCGCAGAGGTCACCCTTCGCGTCATTCCTCTGGAAGCAACTGCTGCAAATCACCGCAACTCGATATCGAGCCAGCCGAGCGCGTTGACGGTGACGCGGTCGCCGGTGTCGACAAGGACCGTGGTGGTCTCGGCTTCAATGATGGCCGGACCTTCGAGCGAATGACCGGGTAGCAAGCTTTCGAAGGAATAAACCGGTATATCGCGCCAGCCGCCGAACCAGGCCTTGCGCATTCCCATCGGCTTGCAGGCCGACGCCTGCGCCGTGGCCTTCGCGCCCTCGGCGCGCTGCGCGACTTCGCCGACGGCGGCGACGCGGGCGTTGACGAACACGACTTCCTGGCCGGGCGAGGAATAGGTGTAGAGCTCTTCGTGGCGACGGTGAAAGCGGTCTTCGATCGCATCGACCAGCGACGGCGAATTCCAATCGAGATCGTCGAGCGAGACGTCGATCTCAAAGATCTGCTCGCCGTAGCGCATCTCCGCGGAGCGCTCGATATGGATCGGGCCGCTGAACCAGGAGCGCAGCCGGCCCTCGGCCTGCTTCTCCAGCCCGGCGAACAGCGTGCGCACCTCGTCGGCCGTGATGCGCCCGCCGGCGCCGTAATGGGTGCGGCTGACTTCGTAGCGGAGATCAGAGGTCAGCATGCCCCAGGCCGACAGCACGGAAGCGACCGTCGGCACGATGATGCGCTTGATTTCCAGCTCGCGCGCGAGTTCAGCCGCGTGCAGTCCAGCCGCACCGCCAAAGCTCAGCAGCGCAAATTTGCGCGGGTCGACGCCGCGGCGCAGCGTCATCAACCTGATACCGTCCGCCATCTTCAAATTGATCATGCGATAGATGCCGGCGGCGGCCTCCAGCCGCGTGAGACCAAGCGCGGCAGCGACGCGATCGACTGCGGCCTCCGCCGCCGCGCGATCGAGCGGGCGCGCGCCGCCCATGAAGGCGGAAGCGTCGAGATAGCCGAGCACGACATTGGCGTCGGTGACCGTCGCGGCCGTGCCGCCATTGCCGTAACAGGCCGGGCCCGGCACTGAGCCCGCGCTTTCCGGGCCGACGCGCAAGGTGCCGCTGCCATCGACGCTGGCAATCGAGCCGCCGCCGGCCGCGATGCTGGCGATATCCAGGCTGCGCAGCGCGATGCGCTGACCGGCCAGCATGCCGTCGGCGGAGAGCGAGGCATGGCCTTCGGCGATCAGGGAAATGTCCGTCGAGGTGCCACCCATGTCGAACGGCACGAGATCGGCGACGCCGACGAGATCGGCGCAGCGCCGCCCGCCGGACACACCGCCGGCGGGACCGGACAGCACCGTGCCCGCGGCAAGCCGCGCGGCCTCCTCCACCGGCGCCATGCCCCCGTGCGACAGCACGATGAAGAGGCTGCCCTTGAAGCCGGCCTCAAGCAGGCGTCTCTCCAGATTGGTGAGATAGCGTCGCACCACCGGCTCGACATAGGCGTTCACGACCGTGGTGGAGACGCGCTCATATTCCTTGATCTGCGGCAGCACGTCGCTGGAGCGCGAGACGGTGACCTCGGGCATCGCCGCGCGCAGATACTCGACGGCGGCGAGTTCATGCGCGGGGTTGAGATAAGCGTGCAGGAAGCAGATCGCGATCGAACTGGCGCCGGACTTTTTCGCCGCCGCGATCGCGTCATCCAGTGAGTGCTTATCGAGCGGAATCGCCGCACTGCCATCGGCCTTCAGGCGCTCCCGCACGCCAAGCCGGCGCTCGCGCGGCACCAGCGGCTCCGGCGGCGGCGAGCGCAGATCGTAGCGGTCGGGCTTGAGCCCCTCGCGCATTTCGAGGACATCGCGATGGCCCTCGGTCGTCAGCAGCGCGACCCTGGCGCCCTTGCGCTCCAGCAGCGCATTGGTCGCGACCGTAGTGCCGTGGACGAGACGGTCGGTTCTTGCCAGCATGTCGGCGCGCGTCACGCCGAGGCGCCGCGCCAGTTCCTCCAGCCCCGCCATCACGCCGAGCGACTGGTCCGCCGGCGTGGACGGCGATTTTGCAAATACCGTGCGCCCGCTCTCATCCGTGGCGACGAGGTCCGTGTAGGTGCCGCCGACGTCGACGCCGATCGTGTACATGCTTAGCGCCGCTCCGCCGACAACTCGGCCGTCAGGCCCTGCTCTGCATCGTGCTTGCGCGCCTCTGCGGTGCGCTTTTCCGGCGATCCCCAACCGCCGCCGCCGGAAGAGCGGATCTCCAGGCAATCGCCGGGATTGAGCTCAATGCCGACTTCCTTGGTGCGGAGCTCGCGCGGCTCCCGTCCCTGCGAGAGCAGGCGATAGCGGTGCGGCGCGCCGTCCTTGCCGCCAAGCATGCCGCAGGGACCGTGGCGCACGCCCTCGCCCGCGGTATTGCCGAGCGCGGGTTTCTCCGTCTCCAAAACCATGTCCAACGAAACGCCGAGCCCGCCGCGGAATTGGCCATCGCCGCCGGAGCCGGGACGGAATTCATGCAGGCGGAAGTAAAGCGGAAAGCGCACCTCGGCCACTTCAATGCTGCCGAATTTCAGGCCGCCCACGCTGTGCCACTCGCCGATCGACGAATAACCGTCGCCGCCCGACGACGCACCGCCGCCGGGCCGCGCTTGGAACATGTGCCAGATGAAGTTGCGGCCGTTGCGCGGGTTCTCGCCCTGGATGGCGATGCGGAAGCGGCGGCCCCAGCCCGCCATGGCGCGCTCCGGACAGGACGCCGACAGCGCCTTGACGATCGCCTCGACGATTTCATTGGAGGGATGGCTGGTGCACAGCGTGACAGGCCGGCCCGGATCGGCCCACACGATGGTGCCCTGCTTCGCAATCACCTTCAGCGGCCGCAGCGCGCCGTCGTTCTTGGGAATATCGGGGTCGATCAGATAGGCGAACGCCATCGCGACGGCCGCCTGCATGTTGGCGTGCGAGGAATTGACGAAGGCGGTCGACTGCGGATCGGACTCGGTGAGATCGACCTCGACGTCGCTGCCCTTCTTCGTCACCTTCGCCGCGATGCGGATGTCGCTGCGGCCATGGCCATCGTCGTCGAGAAAGGCCTCGCCATAAAACACGCCGTCCTTCCAGGTCGAGACCACGGCGCGGGCCTGCTGTTCGGCAGCGTCCAAAATGGCCTCGATCGCGGCCTCCACGACCGGCGCGCCGAATTCGGCAAGCAGCCGCGACACCCGCCGTTCGCCAAGATGCGCCGCGCCCAGCATCGCCGCGAGGTCGCCGCGGAATTCGCGGGGGTTGCGGATATTGAGCGCGAGCAGGTCGAGCAGGTCCTCACGCGGCTTGCCGGCCTCGTAGAGTTTGATCGGGGGAACGCGGATGCCTTCCTGATAAATTTCGGTGGCGTCGGGATTGTAGGCGCCGTGCGTGGCGCCGCCGATGTCGCTCTGGTGCGCGCGCACCACGGTCCAGAGCAGCCTTTTTCCCCCATCGAACACCGGCACGAAGGCGGTGAGATCCGGCAGGTGGCTGCCGCCATGATAGGGATCGTTGAGCAGGATGACGTCGCCCCGCGCGATGTCCTTGAAGCGCTCCTCGACCGCGCGCGTCGCCCAGGGCAGCGCGCCGACATGGACGGGGATGTGCTCGGCCTGCGCGATCAGCCGGCCGCGCGTGTCGGTGATGGCAAGGGAAAAATCGCGGCTGGAATTGAGGATCTGCGAATAGGAGGTGCGAAGCATCGCCTCGCCCATTTCCTTCACGATCGAGCCGAGCCGGTGCTGGACCACGGAGCGCGTGATGGGATCGATCCTGGGGGACATGCCTTGCCTTCGCTGAACGTCAGGGCGCCGCGGCGGCACCCCATGCCCTTATAGACGGAGCACGGGCAGGATCAATTGTCGCCGGGCGGGGCCACAAAGGCGCTCTCGATGCCGTCGCCGATCGGCTGCCAGGCACTGCCGTCGAACTGCACCAGGCGCATCTGCTTGATGGGGCGGAAATCCGCCGGCCCCGTATTGATGGCGATGCCCGGCAGCAGGATCGAGTTGCGATAATCCGTCAGCGAAGCCGCCTGCTTCATGATGTTCTCGCGCGAAAAATCCTCGCCGCACTGGCTCAGCACCTGCGCCAGGGTTTCGGCCGCGGCATAGCCGTAGAGCGCATAATTGTCGTCCTTGTCGCCGTCGGGAAAGTATTTGTCCATGAAGGCCGACCATTCCCTGATGGCCGGATCTTCCTTCCACATGGAATCGCCGGCGTCCTTCAAAAATGCCGTCGAGATAACCCCGACCGAATTCTGCAGGCCGGCGGGCCGCAGCGCGTTGGCAATCGAGGCGGAGGCGTTGTTGAGCAGGATCACCGGATGCCAATCGAGCTCGGACGCCTTGCGGATGGCGCGCGCGGCGGCCGACGGCGCCCCATTGAACACCAGGATTTCGGCGCCGCTGTCCTTGAGGATCTGGATCTGGCCGTCGACCGAATTGTCGTCGACGTCGAAGGCAATATCCGTCACGATCAGGCCCGCGGTATCGCCGAGTCCTTCGCGCAAGCCACGGAACAGATCACGGCCGAACTGGTCGTTCTCCCAGAGCACGGCGATCTTGCGGCCGGCATAGGCGGCCTGGATATAATTGGCAAAGATGCGTCCCTCGGCGCGGAACGCCGGCTGCCAGCCCATCGTCCAGGGAAATTTGCGCGGATGTGCCCATTCCTCGCCGCCGGAGGCGATGAACAGTTGCGGGATTTTGCGCTCGTTGAGGTATTGCCGGGTCGCGAGATTGCCGGGCGTGCCGAAGGCACCGAACATCAGCAGCACTTTTTCCTGCTCGACCAGCTCGCGCGTGCGCTCCGCCGCCTCCTTCGGGCTGGCGCTGTCGTCGCGGGAGATGAACTTGATCTTGCGCCCGTTGATGCCGCCGCGCTCGTTGATCATGTCGAAATAGGCGCCTTGCGCCCGGCCGATGGCCGCAAATGCCGCCAGCGCCCCGGTATAGGGCATCAGGTTGCCGATGCGGATTTCGGCCTCGGCCGGCGTGGCGTTCTGTTGCGCGGGAGCCGCGATTGGCGCCAGCAACGCGACAAGGAGCGATGCGGAGATCAGGCTTTTGATTGGCATTTTTCTTGGACTGTCCGTCGTCACGGGTGGCAAAGGCTACCACCCGGGGCCCGATCTTATAGTCAAATTTAGCTGCAATGCGTCATGCCCGGGGGCGGGCTAACGTTCCGCGGCGATTTATGGCAAAACCCGCGGCAACCCTCCCCGCGCCCTCCGCGAGACCGATATGCCAGCACCCAAACCGCCCGCTTTCGAAACCCTGAGCCTGCATGCGGGCCAGCATCCCGATCCCTTAACCGGCTCGCGCGCGGTGCCCATCTACCAGACCACGTCTTACGTGTTCCAGGACTCCGACCATGCGGCGGCGCTGTTCAACCTGGAACGCGCCGGCCACATCTATACCCGTATCTCAAATCCCACCACGGCGGTGCTCGAGGAGCGCCTCGCGGCGCTGGAGAACGGCGTCGGCGCAATCTGCACGGCGAGCGGCATGGCGGCGATGCATCTGGGCATCGCGACGCTGATGAATGCCGGCAGCCACATCGTGGCGTCGGCCTCGCTCTATGGGGGCACCATCAATCTCTTGGCGCACACCCTGCCCCGCTTCGGCATCACCACCACGTTCGTGAAACCGCGGGCGCTGGACGACTTCCGCGCCGCGATCCGGCCGGACACGCGGCTCATCATCGCCGAGACCATCGGCAATCCCGGGCTGGAGGTGCTTGATATCCCGGCAGTGGCGCAAATCGCGCATGACGCAAAAATCCCGCTGTTGATCGACAACACTTTTGCGACGCCCTATTTGAGCAAGCCGATCGAGCTGGGCGCCGACCTCGTCATGCATTCCGCGACCAAATGGATCGGCGGCCATGGCATCGCCATCGGCGGCGTGCTGATCGATGGCGGCCGCTTCGACTGGCACGGATCCGGAAAATTCCCGCAGCTCACCGAGCCCTATGCCGGCTATCACGGCATCGTCTTCGACGAGCAGTTCGGACTGGCCGCCTTCATCATGCGGGCGCGCACGGAAGGGCTGCGCGATTTCGGCGCCTGCCTGTCGCCGACCAATGCGTTCCATTTGCTGCAGGGCGTGGAAACGCTCGGCGTGCGCATGGAGCGGCACATGGCCAATACGCTGGCCGTGCTGCAATTCCTCAAGGCAAACAAGGGCGTCGAGTGGGTGCTGCATCCGGCGCTGGAGGATCATCCGGACCATCTGCTGGCCAAGAAACTGCTGCCGAACGGCGCGGGCTCCATCGTCAGCTTCGGCATCAAGGGCGGCAGACGAGCGGGCAAAAAATTCATCGAGTCCCTGCGGATGATCAGCCATCTCGCCAATGTCGGCGATGCCAAGACGCTGGTGATCCACCCGGCCTCGACCACCCATCAGCAGATGGACGCGGCGCAACTGAAGGCCGCAGGGATCGGCGAGGAGCTGGTGCGGCTCTCGGTCGGCATCGAAACGGCTGAGGACATCATCGACGATCTCGGACAGGCGCTGCGCGCCTCGCAAAGGACTTGACGCCATGCAGCTAACCGTCAACGGGACCGATATTTTCGTGGCGACCGGCGGCAAGCCGTTTGATCCATCCCTGCCCGCCGTCGTCATGATCCACGGCGCGGGCCTCGACCATTCGACCTGGGCGCTGCACAGCCGCTGGTTCGCCCATCACGGTTTTTCGGTGCTGGCGCCGGACCTCCCCGGCCATGGCCGTTCCGATGGCAAGCCGCTGCCCAGCATCGCTGACATGGCGGACTGGACCGCAGCCCTGATCGATGCAGCCAAGGCGCCGAAGGCAAGACTCGTCGGCCATTCCATGGGCTCGCTGATTGCGCTGGAGACCGCCGCGCGGCATCCGGCGAAGGTATCGGGCCTCAGCCTGATCGGCACCGCCGCGACCATGACCGTCGGGCCTGACCTGCTGAAGGCCGCCGAAGCCAACGACCCCGCCGCCATCGACATGGTTTCGATCTGGGGTCTCGGCTTCAAGGCCGAGCTCGGCGGCAGCCTCGCGCCGGGACTGTGGATGCATAGCGGCGCACAGCGGGTGCTGCAGCAATGCCGCCCCGGCGTGCTGTTCAATGATCTTTCCGCCTGCAACGCCTATCAGAATGCGCTAACCGCTGCGGCCGGCATCACGGTGCCCACGACAATCATCCTCGGCGAGCGCGACATGATGACCCCGGCCAAGGCCGGCAAGGCGCTGGCCGCAGCAGTGCCGAACGCGCGCACGGTTGTTCTGCCCGGGGCAGGGCACATGATGATGGCCGAGCGGCCGGATGAGTTGCTGGCAGCGCTGAAGAGCTGACCTCTGGTTCCACCGTCATTGCGAGGAGCGATAGCGACGACCCGTCTACGCTTGCTGCGCAAGCTACGCCGGGCTAGGTGTCCGCCGAAGCTCGGAGAGCGAAGGCGGAAGCAATCCACCTTTCTCCATGCGGCAAGATGGATTGCTTCGCTTCGCTCGCAATGACGCCCAATCTCAACAAAGGACAACAACATGCAGATCACGATGAAGGATCGCGTGGCCGTCGTCACCGGCGGCAGCAAGGGCATCGGCATCGCGGTGGCCCGCCGCTTCGCCGAGTCCGGCGCGACGGTTGCGATCCTCGCGCGCGGCGCGGCCGATCTTAAAGCAGCGCGTGAAGGGCTCGCCAGGGACGACCTTCAAGTTCACGATTACGTTTGCGACGTGTCGAAAGCGCCTGACATTTCCGCGGCCTACGAGAGAATCGTGAAGGACCACGGCAGGGTCGACATCCTTGTCAACAATGCCGGCACCTCGCGCGCGATGCCGTTCGAGACGGTCACCGATGCGATCTGGCAGGAAGACCTTGACCTAAAACTGTTCGCGGCGATCCGGCTGTCGCGGCTGGTCTGGCCCGGCATGAAGCAGCGCAAATGGGGCCGCATCATCAACGTGCTCAACATCGGCGCCAAGGCGCCGGCGGCCGCCTCGACGCCCACCTCGGTCTCGCGCGCGGCCGGCATGGCGCTGACCAAGGCGATGGCGAACGAAGGCGCCGCGCACAACATCCTCGTCAATGCGATGCTGGTCGGGTTGATCGTCAGCGACCAGTGGGTGAAGCGGCACGCCAAGACGGCGCCGGATACGGATTTCGACGCCTTCACCCGCGATCTCGCCAAGGCGGTCCCGCTGGGGCGGATGGGCTCGGCGGAGGAATTCGCCAACCTCGCCTGCTTCCTGGCGTCGGATCAGGGATCCTACATCACCGGCACCGCCATCAATGTCGATGGCGGCCGTTCGCCGGTGGTGTAGGGGATCCGGAAAAGTGGGCACCGGTTTTCCGACCAGATCATGCCCACCTAAAGAGCGGCGCGGTAAGGCGCTCACGCTCGAAGCAAAAAGGCCTCCGTCACCGGAGGCCTTTTCTTCGCTAGCCGACCGCGTCCTTGGCAGCCTTGACCGGGCGGGCCCTGACGATCTTCCGGGCCGGCTTCGCCTTGAACATCATCTCCTCCTTCGTGAAGGGGTTGATGCCCTTGCGCGCCTTGGTCGCCGGCTTCTTGATCACGACGAACTTCGCGAAGCCGGGCACCAGGAAGATGCCGCTCTTCTTGAGCTCCTTGTGACCGACGTCCACGAGACAATCCATCACGTTCTTGACGTCACGCTTGGCGAGTTCGGTGGAGGTCGCGATCTTCTCGATCAGCTGCGACTTAGACAGTTGGGTGGCCATGATTGCTCCATTGATTCAGGAAGCTGCACGATATGGCTGAAAACGCCTTAAAATACAGGCATTTTCGACATTCTGCACAGCAATCTTCGCAAAAATGCGCCGTCGCAGTGCAGGAAATGCCTTATTTTGCCGCGGATTCTCGCGCAGCCACGTGTTCCGCAGCCTCGCTTCCCTAACACGCGGCGCAGTGATTCGGTCAAAAACCCTATAAAAAAGCCGCCTCCGGCGATTCCGGGCGCGGCCATTGAGCGAATTTTCGAGATCACGGGGCCGCTCCGCTTTGACCCGCATCGCCCTTTCTGCTGTAGGGTCGGCCATGGCCCCCGTACAACCGCGTGTCGATTTTGCCGGCGGCGCCGTCGGCTACCGCTTTCGCCGCGGCGGCGAGCGCGGCCATCCGCTGGTCAGAGCCGCAGGGATCAAGAAGGACCGTAGTCCCTCGATCGTCGATGCCACGGCAGGCCTTGGCCGCGATGCGTTCCTGCTCGCATCCGCCGGTGCTGCGGTCACGTTGATCGAACGCTCCGCCGAGGTGCACACGCTGCTGCAAGACGCCCTCGCCCGCGCCGCCGCCGAGTCTGCCGAATTGGCCGGCGTCATCGGCCGCATGACCCTGATCCATGGTGACGCCAAGGACTTGCTGCCGGAACTGAAGCCCGAAATCGTCATGATCGACCCCATGCATCCGCCGCGGCGCAACACGGCGCTGGTCAAGCAGGAGATGCGGCAGCTTTCCGCCATCGTCGGCGCCGATGAAGATGCGCATGAGCTGATGCGGGTTGCGCTGGCTGCGGCGCGCGAGCGCGTGGTGCTGAAATGGCCGCTGCGCGCTGCGCCGCTCCTGGAGGCGCCAAAGCCGTCGCACCAGTTCGCTGGCAAGACCGTGCGCTATGAAGTGTTCATGACGGCGTTGAAATAGAACGGACGGGAGAATCCGATGACGACAGGAAACTTGAACGGCCATGTCGCGCTGGTGACCGGCGGCTCGCGCGGCATCGGTGCTGCCAGCGTGAAAGCGCTCGGCGAAGCCGGCTGTGCCGTTGCGGTCAATTATCGCGAACGCGCGGCGGAGGCCGAGGCCCTCGCCAAGGACATCGTTGCGGCCGGCGGCCGCGCCATCGCGCTCGGCGCAGATGTCTCGAAGTCGGATGCCGTCGCCGCCATGGTCGAGCGCGCCAGCCGCGAGCTCGGCCCGATCGACATCCTCGTCAACAATGCCGGCATCGCCATCGTCCGCGGCCTCGATGATCTTTCCGAGGCCGATTTCGACCAGACCATGCTGGTGAACCTGAAATCGGTGTTCCTCTGCACCCAGGCCGTACTGCCGGGCATGCGCGCCAAGCAATGGGGACGCATCGTCAACATCTCCTCGGGTGCCGCCCGCGGTGGCGGCGCGATCGGCCCGCATTACAATGCGTCGAAAGCCGGCATGGAGGGGTTGACGCGCGGCTATGCCGCCCGCCTCGTCAAGGAAGGCATCACGGTGAATGCGGTCGCGCCCTCCCTGATCGAGACCGACATGATGAAGGGCCAGCCGCAGCTGATCAGCCGCATCCCGCTCGGCCGCTTCGGCCAGCCGGAGGAAGTGGCAAAAGCTGTGATGATGCTGATCGACAATTCCTACATGACCGGGCAGACCGTCGCGATGAGCGGCGGCATGGCGTTCAACTAGTCACGCCCCTCTGGGCAATGCCGGCACCTGCCACCATGTTGGCGTGATCCTATCCCGCAGATCGAGTGTTGAGCATGTTGAGGCTTCTTGTTGTGCTTACCCTTTCTGGCACGCCGCTGTTGATCGGTCCGGCCTTGGGTCAAATGGGCTCCGCTCAAGCGCCGATTGTGTGCGGAGCCAACAAAGATCACACCGAAGACGCCGACTGCCTGAACAAGCTGAAGGGGCTGTTCACGCGCAATGGCGACCGGCTGACCCTTCAGCTGGATGGCGGAAGATCGAAGACATATGTCGGCAATAGCGCTGCGTGCAAAGCCGACAATGTCGAGAAGTGCGTCGTTTTCAGCATGACGCAGTATTTTCCCCAAACCCGGTCGTTCTTGGTCACGAAGGGATACTACGAGGGAGCGGACTTTTTGTTTGTCAGCCAACGAACCGGCAGCGAGCTTGTCGTCTCCGACATTCTAGCGTTATCGCCGAATGCGAAGTTTCTGATCGCAATCGATCAGAACGATGCCGGCGAGCGCGAATTCGACATTGCTATCTGGTCCATGGATAGCGATCCCCCAAGTCCGGAATTCAAGTACAAGGCCGAGCAGTACGAAAACTGGGAGGTCGTAGCCTGGAAAGATGACACACACATCAGCATGAAGGCGTGGATCAACGGCAAGACTTCCTACGACCAGGAGGCAGAGTTGGTTAGGAAGGACAAGGGCTGGACACTGGTGCTGGGCAAAAAGACCGATCGCCCGAAATAGCCGGTCAAGGCTCGACCGCCGGGTAGTCGCTGGCGAGCAGATGCTCGCGCATCATCTGCCGAGGAAGCGGACATCGGAGACGCGCTTGGTCAGGTCGGCTAACGGCAATCAAGTGACATGGCGACGAGCAAGACGTGCGAGTCGGCCGCCCAAGTATTCAGCGGTGTCAATGTCACTCCGAGGAAGCGAGCCATCAACCAAATGCGTGGCCAGGCCGAGCTGACTACCAACACGGTTGAGACCGCGACAGCCCTCTCCGCCTGGAATGTCGAGGCCGCACCACAACATGCCGTGTTGCGCAGCCAGGATCGACAGGTACGTCAGCGTGTGGAGTTGATCTCCTGCGGGCAATGCGCCCGTCGTAAACCCCGCCGCCCACTTGCCTGCCCACAACTGTTTACTCCAACGATCACTCGAAGCGTCGGCAAACGCTTTGAATTCCGCGGCTGCCCCGCCCATGTAGGTCGGGCTGCCGAACGCCACACCGTCCGCCGCGTCGACGACTTTCATCGTTTGCTCGTTCTTAAAACGTCCCTTGATGATCTCGTCGCCGGTGATCCGACAGACCGTCACGTCCGCGATCGAACTCGCCCCTCGTTCAACAGCCTGCGCCAGCCGGTGGGTGGTGCCGGATGCCGAAAAATATATGATGGCGAGGCGCGTCATTGCGAAACCCAAGTTCGCGATGAAAAAATTACAGCGACCGCGCGATCAGGAGCTTCATGATCTCGTTGGTGCCGCCATAGATCTTCTGGATGCGGGAATCGATGAACATGCGCGAGATCGGGTATTCCTGCATGTAGCCGTAGCCGCCATGCAGCTGCAGGCATTCGTCCGCGGTCTCGACCTGTTTCTCCGAGCACCACCATTTCGCCATCGAGGCGGTAACGGTGTCGAGGTCGCCGGCAACCAGCCGCTCCACGCACCAGTCGACGAAGACGCGGGCGATGACAGCCTCGGTCTTGCGCTCGGCAAGCTTGAAAGCCGTGTTCTGGAATTCGAGCAGCGGCTTGCCGAAGGCCGTGCGCTCCTTGGTGTAGTCGGCGGTGATTTTGACCGCGCGCTCCATGGAGGCGACCGCGCCGATGGCGAGCGACAGCCGCTCCTGCGGCAGTTGCTGCATCAGCTGCGCAAAGCCCTGCCCCTCCTCGTTGCCGAGCAGGTTTTCCGGCGACACCGTGACATTGTCGAAGAACAGTTCCGAGGTGTCGGAGGCGTGAAGGCCGATCTTGTCGAGGTTGCGCCCGCGGCGATAACCCTCGGCGCCTGCGGTCTCGACCACGATCAGCGAAATGCCCTTGGCGCCGGCGCCGCCGGTGCGCGCCACCACGATGACGAGGTCGGCCGCCTGGCCGTTGGTGATGAAGGTTTTCTGGCCGTTGATGACGTAGGAGTTGCCCTGCTTCCTCGCCGTGGTCTTCACGCTCTGCAAATCGGAGCCGGTGCCGGGCTCGGTCATGGCGATGGCGCCGACCATCTCGCCTGATGCCATCTTCGGCAGCCAGCGCTGCTTCTGCTGCTCCGAGCCGTAGTTGAGGATGTAATGCGCGACGATGGCGCTGTGCACGGACACACCGGTGGTGACTTCCGGCACCACGCTCTCGATGTCTTCCAGCACCGCGGCCTCGTAGGCGAAGGTCGCGCCCAGCCCGCCATATTGCTCCGGCACGCTCGGCAGCAGCGCGCCCATCTCGCCGAGCCCGCGCCAGGCCGAGCGGTCGACCATCTTCTGGCTGCGCCATTTCTCGGCATGCGGCGCCAGGTCTTTTGCCAGGAATTTGCGGAACTGGTCGCGAAATACGTCCAGTTCTTCGGTCATCCAGGAAGAGCGATACTGCATCGAAAGCCCCGTTACGATCATCCGATCCCTGATAGATGGATTTCGGCCGCTCGAACAGAGGACAGATGGGCCGGCGGGCGCTCGCCGCGCGCTTGCGGCAACCAGCAAAACTCGCAATAGATCGCCTGCAGGGAAGCGATCCGGGACCCGCATGAAAGCCGTCGTCGTCGAGCAGTATGATACCATCGACAACATCCCGCTCAGGGAGGTCGCGCTGCCTGACGTTGGCGCCGGACAGGTGCGCGTCAAGGTGCAGGCGGCCAGCATCGGCTTTGTCGATGGGCTGAAAGTGCAGGGCCTCTATCAGACCAAGGACACCCTGCCCTTCACGCCCGGAACGGAATTCGCCGGCATTGTCGATGCCGCCAGCGATGATGTCTCGGGCCTTGCGCCCGGCCAATCCGTGATGGGCATGGTGCGGTCGGGCGCGCTTGCCGAATATATCGTGGTGCCGGCGGCGACGCTGACGGCGATACCCGACGGCATCGCGCCGGAAGTCGCGGCCGCCTTCCGCGCCAATTACGTCACCGCGCTCTACGCGCTTGCCGAACGCGGCTCGCTCAAGTCGGGAGAAATCCTGCTGGTGCTGGGCGCGGCCGGCGGCGTCGGTATTGCCGCGGTGCAGGTCGGAAAGCTGCTCGGCGCGCGGGTGATCGCCGCGGCGTCGACGGAGGAGAAGCGTAAGTTCGCCGCCGATCACGGCGCGGATGCCACCATCGACTACACGCTGGCCAACTGGCGCGATGTGCTGAAAGAGCTGACCGGCGACCACGGCGCCGACGTGATCTACGATCCCGTCGGTGGCGAGGTGTCGGTGCAGGCGTTCCGCTCCATTGCCTGGAACGGCAGGCATGTCGTGGTCGGCTTTGCGGCCGGCAAGATTCCGGCCCTTCCCTTTAACCTGCCGCTTCTCAAAGGCGGCGTGCTCACCGGCGTCGATGTCGCGCAGATCAGCCGCAGGGAGCCCGAGGCGGAGCGGCGCGTCACCGCGCAGCTCCTGAGCTGGCTACGAGACAAGAAGCTCAAGCCCGTCGTCGGTCAGGTTTTCGACTTCGCCGATTTCCGCGATGCCTTCAAGACGATGCAAACGCGGGCCGCGCTCGGCAAGATGGTGGTGCGGATCGGCTGAGCGAAGGCGCGTGATCGCGTCACGCGCCCCGCAAGGTGTTTTTTCGACTATCGCCGGCGTCGAACGACGGGCGGCGGAGGCGGCAGGTCGCGGCGCCAGACGGTGCCGCCGTCAAACTGGATCACCAGGCCATCGGGTGTATAGACGGCGCTCTGGCCCACCATCTCCACCCAGATTCGCGTATTCGGGAAATTCCAGTCGGGCCAGGCCCGCGACGGCACGCCCGCCTCGGTCACCACATTCAGTTCGGGCCCGTTCTGGGTGATGTAGGGCTGCAATTCACCCCGGCACATCGCAATGCAATTGTACCTGCCGGAGAGATCGGCCGATTGCGCGGAAGCGGCGGTGGCGGCGAGCCCGGCCACGAGGCCGGCAGTCAAAGACAACATTTTCATGAAAAGTCACTCCACTACTACACGTGGTGGAACTTACACCGGACTGCGGAGGTAGTGAAGGTGCCACCCTCCCCTGGAGGGGAGGGTCGCTCACATGAAGCGGAGCGGAATGTGAGCGGGGTGGGGTGAAGGTGTCTCAACGCGGGGACTGATCGGGTGGAGAGACTTTCATCCCACCCCGCAGCTCATCGCATTCGCTGCGACCCTCCCCCTCCAGGGGAGGGTGTAAGCGCCGCCCTACCCGGCCGCCAGCTGCTTCTCCAGATCGTGCAGCACCTGGTAGCAGGGCAGCACCTGGGCGACGCTGGCATTCGGCTCGCGGCCTTCGCGGATCGCGGCGAAAAATTCACGGTCCTGCAGCTCGATGCCGTTCATGGACACGTCGACCCTGGAGACGTCGATCTTCTCTTCCTTGCCGTTCACCAGATCGTCGTAGCGCGCGATGTAGGTGCCGGTGTCGCCGATGTAGCGGAAGAAAGTGCCGAGCGGGCCGTCATTGTTGAAGGAGAGGCTCAGCGTGCAGATCGCGCCGCTCGCGGTCTTGAGCTGGATCGACATGTCCATGGCGATCCCGAGGTTGGGGTGGATCGGTCCCTGCACGGCGTTCGCCTTCACGATCGGCGAGCGCGCCTGATAGGCGAAGAGATCGACGGTGTGGGCGGCGTGGTGCCAGAGCAGATGGTCGGTCCAGCTGCGCGGCTGGCCCAGCGCATTCATGTTGGTGCGGCGGAAGAAGAAGGTCTGCACGTCCATCTGCTGGATGTTGTATTCGCCGGCGACGATCTTCGTGCGCACCCATTGATGGCTCGGGTTGAAGCGGCGGGTGTGGCCGCACATCGCCACCAGCCCGGTCTGCTTCTGCAGGTCGACCACGGCTTGCGCGTCGGCCAGCGAATCCGCCAGGGGAATTTCCACCTGCACATGCTTGCCCGCCTTTAGGCAGGCCAATGCCTGGCTCGCATGCATCTGCGTCGGCGTGCAGAGGATGACGGCGTCGACCTCCTTCAGCGCGAGACTGTCGGCCAGCTCAGTCGAAGCATGGGCGATACCGTATTTGGCCGCCACTTCCTTCGTCGGCTCCAGCCGGCGGCCGACCAGCGACACCACCTCGACACCGTCGATGTTCTTGATGCCGTCGAGATGCCGAATGCCGAACGCGCCCGCTCCGGCGAGCGCGACCTTGATTGGCTTGGCCATATCAGTTGTTCTCCAGGATCAGATGGCCGACCGCGGTGTTGCTCGCGGGCACATGGTAGAATCTGTGCCGCACCGTCGGCTTTTTTCCGCCCCTCAAGTCGCTCATCGCGCCGCGCGCGATCAGCCACATCACGAGTTCGATGCCTTCGCTACCAGCCTCGCGCACATATTCGAGATGCGGCACTTTCGACAGCCCGTCGGGATCGTCGATCAGCCGGTCGAGGAACTTGGTGTCCCACTCCTTGTTGATCAGCCCGGCGCGCGGGCCCTGCAGCTGGTGGCTCATGCCGCCGGTGCCCCAGACCTGCACGTTGAGCGGCTCGTCATAGGACTCGATTGCCTTGCGGATCGCCTGCCCCAGCATGAAGCAGCGCCGGCCGGACGGCGGCGGATACTGCACGACGTTGACCGCGAACGGGATCACCGGGCACGGCCAGGCCTGCGGCTGGCCGAACATCAGGCTGAGCGGCACGGTCAGCCCATGGTCGACGTCCATCTTGTTGACGATGGTGAGATCGAAATCGTCCTGGATCACCGACTGCGCGATATGCGCGGCGAGCTTTGGATGCCCGACCACCTTCGGCACCGGGCGCGGTCCCCAGCCCTCGTCGGCCGGCTGGAACTCGGCGGCGGTGCCGATCGCGAAGGTCGGGATGAAATCGAGGCTGAAGGCGGTGGCGTGATCGTTGAAGACCAGGAAGATCACGTCGGGCTTCTGCTCCTTCTCCCATTGCTTAGAGAAGTCGTAGCCTTTGAAGACCGGCTGCCAATAGGCTTCGGCGGTCTTGCCGAGGTCGAGGGCCGCGCCCACCGCGGGCACGTGCGAGGTGTAAACACTGGAGCTGATACGGGCCATCACTTCTTCTCCCCGGTCGTGCGGTTGCCCTCGATGGAGCGGCCGCCCTTGACCATCATGTCGCGGTACTGTTCTTCGGTCATGCCGGTCATGCTGCCGGCCATCTGCTGAAAACTCTTGCCGTCGGTGGCGCCGATCTTGGCCAGGAAATAGATGTTGCCGCCGAGTTGGATGCAGCGGTTGAGGTCGCGCGCCAGCACCGCCTGCTTCTGCTCCTCGCTCATCGGCCATTCGTCGAGATAAGCCCGCTCGTTGGCCTTGAAGCGCGCGCGGTTCTCCGCCTTCATCAGCGACATGCAGAACTGGTTCAGATGATAGCCTTGGCGCGACATGTCGGCGTCGAAAATGGTCGTGCCCGGAATGTCGGTATAGGGTTTGTCGAGTGACATGGCTTTGCCTCCTCAGGATTGCTCGGGCCAGTACAGCCGCATCGGATTGTCTACAAGCAGCTTGCGCTGCGATTCTTGCGTCACCGCGATGTGCGGGATGAAGTCGACCAAGAGGCCATCGTCCGGCATATGGCCCTTCAGGTTCGGATGCGGCCAGTCGGTGCCCCAGAGCACGCGGTCCGGAAAGGTTTCCACGATGCGCCGGGCGAACGGGATCACGTCGCGATAGGCATTTGGCTCGCCGTTGAGCGCCGGCGGCCCTGCGACCGACAGCCGCTCCGGGCAGCTCACCTTGGACCAGACATTGCTGTGCTCGCGCATGAACTTCACGAACAGCTCGAATTCGGGACCATCGACCGGCTTGGTAACGTCCGGCCGGCCCATGTGATCCACCACGACGGTGGTCGGCAGCGTGGTGAAGAAGTCCCAGAGCTCGGGAAGGTCCACCGCCTCGAAATAGATCACGACATGCCAGCCGAGTTTTGCGATGCGGCCGGCGATCTCGATCAGCTCGTCGCGCGGCGTGAAATCGACGAGCCGCTTGACGAAATTGAAGCGCACGCCGCGCACGCCGGCGTCATGCATCGTCTTCAGCTCGGCATCGCTCACGCTGCGCTTCACGGTCGCGACGCCGCGCGCCTTGCCGCCGGAATGGGTGAGCGCATCGACCATGGCGCGGTTGTCGGCACCGTGGCATGTCGCCTGCACCACGATGTTGCGCGAGAAGCCGAGATGATCGCGCAGCGCATAGAGCTGCGCGCGCGAGGCGTCGCACGGCGTATATTTGCGCTCCGGCGCATACGGATAGTCCCCGCCCGGGCCGAACACATGGCAGTGCGCATCGACCGCGCCCGCCGGCACCTTGAAGCGCGGCTTCGACGGACCGTCGTACCAGTCCAGCCAACCCGGGGTCTTCTCGAACGGCCCGGATACAGGTTTCGACATCAACTTCTACCCTTCACACATCTCGTCAGCCGGCGCGCCGCGGCGGCTCCATGCCGTGCTTCCATTTGGTGGCGTTGGTATCCGGCGACGTGAGATACCCGATCAGATCGCGCGCGCCGGCTTCGTTGCCGGCCTGGGCGCCGACGCCGCAGGCGAACAGCGTCACCGATTGAATCTCCGCAGGCAGCATCCCTGCGACCTCGATCCCCTGCATGTCCAGAAACTCGCTCATCTGCTGAAAACCGAGCTCGACATCGCCGCGCGCGATCAGTGTGCCGACGGGGACACCGGGCGGCGACTGCACGATCCGCCCTTTGTCTACGCCCCACTTTTCCATGAGCTTGAGGGCATGCGTGCCGCTCGGTCCGCTGGAGTAGCCGACCGACTGCGCCGCCAGCACCGCCGCCTTCGTCGTGGCTTCGCTGGCAAGATCGGGACGCTTCGCACCCTTCCGCACCGCGACCGCAATTGAGGACTCCGCGAACCCTGCCCGGCTTCCTGCTTTAAGAAAGCCGTCGGCCTCGAGCTTCTTCATGGCGTCGTCCGCCAGCACGACAATGTCGAATTTTTCGCCGGCGCGGATGCGTTTTGCGGCGTCGACGCCGCCGACGGACTCGATCGCGACCGATTTGCCCGTCTTGCCCTGATACGCGCCGGAAAGCTCCGCCAGGATCTGGCGGGTCGCCATCGACGATATGCCCACGATGTCAGCGGCCATGATCAGCTCAATCGATATATTTCAGCCCGGCCTTGGCGAGCGGCTCGCGCATCCCGTACATGTCGAGCCCCAGCACGCCATTCGCCAGCTTCCCGCGCTTGTCGGCCTCGTTGGCCTCGCGCGCTTCCGCCGCATCCGCCGCCTGCTGCGCCACGCGCGCCGGCACGACGACAACGCCATCCATGTCGGCGACAATGACGTCGCCGGGATTGACGGTGGCTCCGGCGCAGACCACCGGGATGTTTACCGAACCGAGCGTCGCCTTCACCGTGCCGCGGGCGCTGATGGCGCGGGAAAACACCGGAAATTTCATCTCGGTCAGGTCCATCACGTCCCGCACGCCGCCATCGATGATCAGGCCTTTTGCGCCGCGGGCGCGGTAGCTCGTCGCCAGCAGATCGCCGAAGAAACCGTCGGTGTTCTCGACCGTGCAGGCGGCGACCACGACATCGCCGGGCTGGATCATTTCCGCCGCCACATGCATCATCCAGTTGTCGCCGGGCTGCAGCAGCACCGTCACTGCCGTGCCGCACATCTGCGCGCCCGCATAGATCGGCCGCACGTAATGCTGCATCAGCCCGACGCGGCCCATCGCCTCGTGAATGGTGGCGACGCCAAAGCGCGACAGCTTTTCGACCGCCGCCTTGTCGGCGCGGACGATGTTGCGCCGGACGATGCCGATGTCGTTCATCGCAGCACTCATCTTACTTCCCCTTTGCCTTCAGGGCTGCATCGAGGCGCGGGAATACGCGCCGCGCATTGCCTTCGAAGATTTTCTTGCGGTCGGCTGCGCTCAGCGTCGGCGCCGCCTCGATGTAACGCTTGGTGTCGTCGTAGTGGAATCCGGTTTCGGGATCGATGCCGCGCACCGCGCCGATCATTTCGCTGGCAAACAGCACATTGTCGACCGGGATTACCTTGGTGAGGAGATCGATTCCGGGCTGGTGATAAACGCAGGTGTCGAAGTAGATGTTGTTGAGGAGGTGATCCTTCAACAGCGGCTTCTTCATCTCCTGCGCCAGGCCACGGAAGCGGCCCCAGTGATAAGGCGCGGCCCCGCCGCCATGGGGAATCAGGAAGCGCAGCTTTGGAAAATCCTTGAACAGGTCAGAGGTCAGGCACTGCATGAAGGCCGTGGTGTCGGCGTTGAGGTAATGCGCGCCGGTGGTGTGGAAGGCCGGATTGCATGATGTCGAGACGTGGATCATCGCGGGGATGTCGAGCTCGACCATCTTCTCGTAGATCGGATACCAGTGCTTGTCCGACAGCGGCGGCGAATTCCAGTGCCCGCCGGAAGGATCGGGATTGAGGTTGATGCCGACAAAGCCGTATTGATTGATGCACTTTTCGATCTCGCGAATGCACGTCCTGGGATCGACCCCCGGCGACTGCGGCAGCATGGCGACGCCGACAAAATTATCGGGAAAGAGTTTTGCCACCCGCGCGCACAATTCATTGCAGATCGCGGCCCAGGTCGAGGACACCTCGAAATCGCCGATGTGATGCGCCATGAAGCTGGCGCGCGGGCTGAACAGCGTGAGATCGCTGCCGCGCTCCTTCATCTGGCGAAGCTGGTTGTTGGCGATGGAGTCGCGCAGCTCGTCGTCGCTGATCTTCAAGTCGCCCGCCTTCGGCTTCACCGACGGATCCTTGATCCCCGCGATCTGCCGGTTTCGCCAGTCCTCCAGCGCTTTCGGCGCGGTGGTGTAGTGGCCGTGGACGTCGATGATCACTTCGCTCTCCCTTACTGGCGGCAGGTTCGCATTCCCGCCTGCTCGTTTTGTCTTCAGGCCGTCGCAGGCGCCTTGCCCGACGGCGACCGCTTGCGCGACGACGCCGGCCGGTCGAGCGCGGGGGCCTGCAATGAGGCGACGGTCGACTGCACCAGCTGCTCGATCGCATCGCCGGGATCGGTGCCGTCGGCCTCGCCGCGCGACAGCCGCGTGACGCGCTCCGGCGTCACCAGCGTGTAGTAGAGCGCCCCGAGCAGGAAATGGCTGCGCCAGACGATCTCGGTGCGCGGAATGTGCGGCAGGCTTTCGTGGATCGCGTCGATGAAGGCGTGGCTGGTGTCGTCAAACGTCTGCGCGATGATTTTTCGCGCCACCTCGTTGCCCTCGGCCGACATGATGGCGCGCAGCCGGGTGAAACGCGCGCCGCCGCCCGCGAGGTCGCTGCCGGACGAAAATGCCGGCAGCACATAGGCGCGCACGATCGCCTCCAGCCGGTCCTTCAGGTCGCGCACGCGCCGTGCCGCCTCGAGCAGCTCGGAACGGCGATGGTTCATCGGCACGCAGTGGCGCTGGTAGATCTCCAGCAGCAGGCCGTCCTTGGTCTTGAAGTGATAGGTGACGCTGCCCGGATTGGCGCCGGCCGCCTGCGCGATGTCGCGCACCGACACCGCGTTGAAGCCGTTGGTCGAGAACAGCTCCTCGGCGGCCGCGAGGATCGCTTCGCGCATGTTGGGCTTGCGCATGTTTCCCATCCGGTCGGGTTTGAGATTTGTACATATGTACAAATCAGATGGGCTAGTCAACAAGAACCCGCGACGGCCGACGCCGCAGGGAAGTTCCTTATATAACAAACATTTATGGGGAGCACGCGTTTGCTATCACGCGAAGCCAGAGACGTGGTGCCCGGACATCCAGCGCGAAGACGCGCTTCGCGCTTTTGCCCGGGCATGACACATGGAGATCGAAGCGTTCGCTTCCTTACTCCGCGGGAGCAGCCACCACATTCGAGGCCGGCACCGCCTCGGACTTCGCGAGGCCATACAGGATCGCGGCCACCACGACGTAGGCGAGCGCGACCGGCGGCGTGACGCCGAGGCCGCCACCGATGCCGACGGCTTCGCCGTGCATGAAGCCGAAATAAGTCAGCACCGCGCCCGCGAGCGCAAAGGCGGAGGCCTTCACAAAGTCGCGCTCGATCACGAACACGCCGATCGCACCCAGCACGAGGCCGGTGAGGATCGAGCCGCCGCCCATCACTTCGAGTCCGTGATAGATCACGCCTTGCTGCGGCAGCGAGGCGATCGCCGCGGCCTTCACCGCCCCGGCCTTGTCGGCCGCCATTGATCCGACACCTTGAGCCGCCGTCAAGGTCGCGCCGAGCATGGTGTCGATCTGCAGTTTTGCCCAGGCGGCCAGATGCGGCGTCAGCGCCAGCACGATCGCCGGCGCGTGTTTCGTCGGCGTGGTCTGGAACGCCTGCGCGCCGATCAGCATGCCGATATAGAGCAGGATCGGCGAGATCGCGACGACCGGCACCAGCGCGAGCAGCACCGAGATGATGCCGAACCACGACAGCACGATCACCATGATGCCTGTTGCGGCCGAATAGCCGATGCGGCCGCCCATCGCCTTCCAGCCGGGATGGCCGATATAGACGGCGTTGATGAAGGGATTGCCCATCAGGCAGCCGATCAGGCTGACGACGCCGTCGGCGGTGAGCACCCGCGTGGTCGGATATTCGTCGCCGGCCGCTTCCGCGCTCTCGACATTGTCCATGGCTTCGACGAGGTCGTAGATGCCGAAGGGTATCGCGGTGACCAGGATGATGCCGAGGAATTCGAAGCCGGAAAACACCTGAGCGAAAGCGGGAATCGGCACCGAGAAGCCGAAATTGGCGAATGCCGCGCTCACGCCCTTCAGGCTCAATCCGCCGAGCCCGAGATCGAACAGGTTGGACCCCCAGGCGATCAGCATGCCGGCCGCAATCGCCACGAGACCCGCCGGAATCCCTTTCGGATATTTCACGCCACCGAACCAGCTCGCGAGGATGATGGCAAAGCAGACCAGACCGATCTGCGGCGTCATGTACAATTCCAGCGCCGGCCGCATCGAGATGAAGGTAACGGAGACGCCGGCCAGCGTGCCGAGCAGCGCCGCGCGCGGCGTGATCCTGCGGATGTACGGCGCAATGAAGCCGCCGATCATCAGGATGAAACTTTGGAAGAACACCCAGACCAGGCCTGCCGACCATCCCTTGATGGGATCACCCGTCTTGAGCGTGATCGGCAGCATGATCACGAAGGTGACAATGAACATGTGCGGCACGCTGACGCCCGACGGCAGCGCGCAGACGTCGCTACGGCCGGTCGTTTGTGCGAGGCGCCAGGCGAGCCACGCATAATACATCGTCGAGAGGCACATCATGAGGCCGAGCGCCGGCAATATGCGGCCGAACACCAGACTGTCCGGCATCTTCAGCACAAAGCGCAGCAGGCCGGTCAGCACCAGCATGTTGACGAGGATGTTGGTGCCGAAGCCGAACAAGGCATTCCAGTCGCCCGGCGTCCACAGCGCCGGCTTGAAGTCGGGCTCAACCGCAGTCGTGCTCGTGCTCATCGTGATGCCCCCGCAGCAAGAGTTTTCGAACTTGTCGGATAGATCGCCTGCAGCACGGCGGCCGACTCGGCGACCCAGCCGAAAATGCCGCCCTGGGCCTTGATCATCTTCAGGCCCATCTCGTGAAACTCAGGGAAATAGGACGCGCAGCCGTCGGAGATGACGACGCAGCGATAGCCGCGGTCGTTGGCCTCGCGCACGGTGGTGTTGACGCAGACTTCGGTGGTGACGCCGCATACCAAGAGGTTTTCGATGCCGTACTTCTGCAAGACGTCGCCGAGCTCTGTGGCGTAGAACGCGCCCTTGCCGGGCTTGTCGATCACGATTTCGCTGTCGAGCGGATAAAGGTCGGGAATGATGTCATGGCCGGCCTCGCCGCGGATCAGGATGCGGCCCATCGGGCCGGGATCGCCGATCCGCAAGGAGGGCTTGCCGCGCTCGATCTTCGCAGGCGGCGCATCCGACAGATCCGGCAGATGTCCCTCGCGGGTATGGATGACCAGAATCCCGCTGTCGCGCGCCGCGGCTAGAACGGCCGCAATCGGCTGCACGGCGCGCGCAAGCTGCGAGACGTCATTGCCGAGCGTCTCGCCAAAGCCGCCCGGCTCCATGAAGTCGCGCTGCATGTCGATGATGACGAGCGCGGTCTTCGCCCAGTCCAGCGTGATCGGCTCCGGTTCGGCTGCGATGGTGCCGCCGGAAAATCCCCCTGAGCTCGCCATGCCCTGCACGCCTCCGAACGAGGAACCCTTCGTGGAAGCGAAGCAAAGCCTATGCCATTGTGTACAACGCGGTCACGGCCACGACGGCGGCAAATCCGGTTGTGTTTTCAGTTCACTGATGGATAACGCCGCCCGAGTCCGGCGCTCGCCGAACGCTTGGCGGACGGGCATCTGCTTACAAACTAAGCACATGGTCGAGCCCCGCCGCCGTGCAGGCGCTTACGCGCTGCGCTCCGGCGCGAGGCGGAACGTGGTGCCCTACGCGGCGCGCAGGCCGGCGACGAATTCCGAGACCTCGCGCTGCAGGACCTGCAGCTTGCCGGCGAGCTTGTCGCTCGACCGCAGCACCATCTGCGCGACCTCGCCGGTCTGGGTGGTGGTCGAGGTCACGCTGGTGATGTTCTGCGACACCGCGTTGGTGCCGGATGCCGCGCGCTGCACGCTGCCGGCGATCTCCTGCGTTGCCGCGCCCTGCTCGGCGACGGCGGCCGCGATCGACGACGAGATCTCGTTGACCTGCAAGATGGTGGCGCAGATGCCCTGGATGTTCTCCACCACCTGCTTGGTCTCGCTCTGGATCGCGGTGATCTGCGCGCTGATCTCTTCGGTCGCCTTCGCGGTCTGGCTCGCCAGCGATTTCACCTCGCTGGCAACCACCGCAAAGCCCTTGCCCGCCTCGCCGGCGCGCGCCGCCTCGATGGTGGCGTTGAGCGCCAAGAGATTGGTCTGCGAGGCGATGTTGTTGATGAGGTCGATGACTTCGCCGATCTTGTCGGCGGCGGCCGCCAGCCCTGCCACTGCCTGATTGGTGCGCTGGCCGTCGCCGGCCGCCTTGTCGGCGATCTGCGCGGCTTGCGTGACGCGCTGGCCGATTTCGGTGATCGACGCCGAGAGCTCTTCGGCGGCGGACGCCACGGTCTGCACGTTCTCGGAGGCTTCCTGACAGGCATCGGCGACCACCTTGGAGCGATCGCTGGCGTCGCCTGCGCTCTTCGACATGCTGCGCGCGGCTTCGCGCATGTCGCCGGCGTCGGTGATGACCTCGCCGACCACGGCCTGAACGCTGGCTTCGAACTTGCCGGCGAATTCCATCATGGTGCGGCGCTTCTCGGCGTCGGCCTGCTGCTTCATCTCGGCCTGCTCGGCATGCATCTTCGCCATCGCCCCGGCATTGTCCTTGAACACGCTGAGCGCCTTGGCGAGGCCACCGATCTCGTCCTTGCGCGCGGTGTAAGGCACCTCGAACGCCTGGTCGCCGGCGGCAAGCCGCCCCGTAAGATCCGTGATCACGTTGAGCGGTTTAGTCACGCTGCGGCTGATGATAATGGAGGCGAGCAGCACCACGGCGAATACGATCAGCGCCATGATGCCGAACAGCATGGCGTTCTGCCGGAACACCGCGTCGACGTCGTCGAGATAGATGCCGGTGCCGATGATCCAGCCCCACGGCGCAAAGCCCTTCACATAGGAAATCTTCGAGACCGGCTGCTCGTGGCCCGGCTTCGGCCACAGATAGCTGTAGAAGCCGGCGCCCTGGCTCTTCACCACGTCGACGAAGCCGATGAACAGGCGGTTGCCCGCCGGGTCCTTCATCTCGCCGAGGTCCTTGCCGTCGAGCTCCGGCTTGATCGGATGCATGACCATCTTCGGCGTCATGTCGTTGATCCAGAAATACTCGACCTTGTCGTAGCGCAGCCCCTTGATCTCGGCCATCGCAGCCGCCTGGGCCTCGGCGCGCGACATCTTCTTGTCGCTCTCCAGCTTCTGGTAATGGCTCAGAATGCCGTAGCCGATGTCGATCATCTGCTGCGTCTTGGCCTGGCGGTCCGTCATCATCTGGGCGCGCATGGTGTAGAGCGCGATCGGCCCCATCACCAGCATGCCGATCAGGCTGATGCCGATAATCAGGGCGAGCTTGAAACTGATGCGCGAGAACATGGTGGTGATCCCAAAATGAGTTGACGAACGCGGCCGCCCCACGCCGGCCTCGTCGCCGCATGCAGGGGCATGCGCAAAATTAGCAGGATCGCGTTAGCGGATAATTAAGCCTGCCGTGGCACGAGGAACCCGCGCGAGTTCGCAGCGTTTGCAACCGCCGTTAGCCTTTGGCGTCAGCGGCTTAGACTGTCATCTCTTGGCCAGCGTCAGCGCGATCTTGAATCGTCCATGCCCGCGGCGACAACCTTCAGGCGCAGCGCGCGGCCCGCTCGGAAGTTTCATCCCTTCACCGCGCCCGCCGTCAGCCCGCTGACGAGATAGCGCCGCACTGCGAGCGAGAAGACCAGCACCGGCGCCATCACGAGCGAACCGCCCGCGGCGATCTTGCCCCATTCCCAGCCTTCATAGTTCATGAAGTTGACCACCGCCACCGGCGCGGTGCGCGCATTGGTGCGGGTCAGGATCAGCGCAAAGAAGAAATCGTTCCAGGCATAAAGGAAGCAGAGGATCGCGGTCGCCGCGATGCCGGGCGCCACCATCGGCAGCACGATCAACAGAAACACCGTGCGCGTGCGCGCGCCGTCCACCAGCGCGGCTTCCTCGAGCGAAGGCGGCAGTGTTTCGAAGAACGGCTGCATCATCCAGATCACCAGCGGCAGGTTGAAGCTGGTGTACACCAGCACGAGGCCGGTGACGGTGTCGAGCAGGCCGATCCAGCGATAGAACAGGAAGAAGGGTATGGTGAAGGCGATCGGCGGCGCCATCCGCGTCGCAAGGATGGCGAAGCCGAGCGCATGCCTGCTGCCTCCCTTCCATTTCGACAGCGCATAGGCCGCAGGCACGCCCAGCAGCAGCGCGAAGGCGGTGGAGAACGACGCGCTGAGCAGGCTGTTGAGAAAGGACGCCGAGAAGGCGCTGGAGAGCAGCGCGCGATAATGCTCTAGCGTGGGCGCGAAGAACAGCGGCGGCGGAAATTGCAGGATGAGGTCGTTGGTCTTGAAACTCATCTGCAACAGCCACAGGAACGGCGACAGCAGCACGACGAGCATCGCGCCGATCGCGAGCAGCCTGCCCGGTCCGGGCCTTCGTGACGATTGCCCGTTCAAACCATCGCCTCCCGCCGCCGGCCCATCCAGATCACGCCAAGCGAGACGGCAAGCACCAGCAGCAGCAGCACCACCGTGACGGCGCTGGAATAGCCGATCTCGTTGAAGTCGAACGCCAGGAGATAGGCGTAGTAGTTCGTCACCTCGGTGACGCTGCCGGGACCGCCGCCGGTGAGCAGGAAGATCAGCGGGAACGCTTTGACGCTGTCGATCAGCCGGAACATGCCGGAGATCACCAGGATCGGCGTGATGAACGGCAGCGTGACATAGAAGAAAATCTGCAAGGCGTTGGCGCCGTCGACCAGCGCTGCCTCCGAATATTCATCCGGAATGGTTTGCAGCGCCGCCAGCACCATCAGGAAGGTGAAGGGCAGCCACTCCCAGGTGTCCGCGATGATGATCGCGGTCAGCGCGAAATCGACGCTCGAGGTCAGTGATGGCATGGTGAAGTTGAGCAGGCTGGCGGCGTAGTAAAGCGGGCTGATGTCGGGCGTATAGATCAGCTTCCAGATCACGGCGACCACGATCGGCGGCAGCACCATTGGGATCAGGAAGAAAGTGCGCGCGAACTCGACGAAGCGCGAGTTCACGTTGAGCAACAGCGCCAGCAGCATGCCCAGAAGCACCTGGAACAACACGCCCCAGAACGAGAGTTTGGCCTGCACCCACAGCGAATTGACGAAGCGGGGATCGCCCGGCAGCAGGCGATAGTTGCGCAAGGGCGCACTGAAATCCGTCGACGAGCCAGGATTGACGAATTGATATGGCGTCAAACTCGTCGCCAGCAGATACAGCGTCGGCAAGCCCGCCACCAGCAACAGCACGATTAGGCTGGGCGCCAGCGCCCAGCGGCCAAAGCTGCGTCGGTCGGCGTCGATCGAACCCTTTGCCGCCGAACTCCCGCCAATCAAAGGTTGGTTCCGGCGCGGCGGAGATTGGCGATCGCCTGTTCCTGCGCCGCGTTCATCGCGGCGGCAGCGGTCGCCTGCCCCGTCACCACCTGCTCGAAGGACTTGTTGATGACGTCGCCGACGATCGGAAACTCCTTCACGGTGCGATAGGCCATGTAATTGTCGCCCTTGGCCGGCAGCTCCAACACTTCGAGATAGAGCGCGCCGAGATCCTGGCCATTGACAGTGTTGAGCTTGCGATAGGCCTCGCTTTCGATGATCGAGCGGCGGCAGATCGACGAGTGGCCGTGCTCCTTGACCAGCCGCATCGAGATCTCCGGGCTGACCGCCCATTTGATGAATTCCCACGCCGCCTTCTTGTTCTTGGCGTTCTTGGGAATGCCGAGCCCCTGGCTGTTGGAGGCGGGACGGTCGGCGACCGGCCCCGCCGGCATGCGCACCACGCGCGAGGTATCCTTCACCTTGCTCTCCTCGGAGAGCAGGATCGGCGTCACCCAGGCGCTGGAATGGATGAAGATGTTGGCGCGGCCGGTGAGCACCGCCTGCCGCGCCTGATCCTCGGTATAGGTGATGACGCCGCGCGGCGCGTAGTTCTTCAAGAGGTTGGCATAGTACTCGACCGCCTGGATCGCCTGCGTCGTGTTCAGCGCCGGCATGATGTCGGATGGCGGATTGCGGAACACATTGCCGCCAAAGCCCTGCATGTAGGGCGGCAGATTCCAGTGATGCAGCTGAAAGCTGACCATGCCGTTGACGCCTTCGGTGCCGTTGATCTCGGCGCAGACCTGCTGCAGCTCGGCAAAGGTTTTCGGGATCTTCAGCCCCTTCTTTTCCATCAGATCCATGCGGGAGAGGCCCATCACCATGGCGCCGCCTTCCCAGGAATAGCCGTAGGTGCCGCCCTTGGCGTCGCGGTAAGGCACCTGCGCGCCCTCGACGAAATCTTTCGGATTCCATTCCGCCGGCGTCAGGTTCGGGTCCGAGGTGAACTCGTCGAGATTGGTGAGAAGCCCGGCCGCCACCCAGCGCGCGGCGAGGATGAAGGTGACGTTGACGAAATCGAAGGCCGATCCGCCCGAGGACAGTTCGAGATTGGCCTGCTGGTTGTAGACCGGGAAGGCCGAGAGCTGCAGGTTCACCTTCATGCCGGTCTGCTGCTCGAACTCGGGGATGTAGTTCTGCAGCAGCGTGAAG
>Ga0081539_10000219_pt1 | contig 134405 bp, 105 predicted proteins | sample TabmetS4T2R2_FD_71023 | JGI IMG/M metagenome (GOLD analysis project Ga0081539, IMG submission 71023) | Tabebuia heterophylla rhizosphere microbial communities from the University of Puerto Rico - S4T2R2 | ecosystem: Host-associated > Plants > Roots > Rhizosphere ... | reverse complement strand
GTCACGGACGCGTGTACGAGTGGAAGCCGTTGCGAACGGGCCGAGCACGTGGCGAATGGAGCGCGTCGTCGAGCATATCGAACTGCCATTGCGAGACCGCAACGCGATTACTTAATCGCTTACCCAGATCGGAAACGACGGAGCCGTTCCAGACCACCGTGCCGTCGGCATCCACTTCCAGGTAGATGACGTCCGGTACGAGCGGCCTGGTATGCGGAGGCGCCCCCGGCATCTCCAGGTTCACGGAATGCGTCATGATCGGCAGCGTGACGATGAACATGATCAGCAGGACCAGCATGACGTCGATCAGCGGCGTGGTGTTCACGTCGCAGACAGGTTCGGCAGGTTGGCTCGTGATGCAGGTTGCCATATGCCTCCCTCGATACACCGTGACTGCCTTGCGGCTTCAGGTATGAACGAAGGAAGCGGCGGAAGCGGGTTCGAACTATGCTCGCGCGATAAGTGAACAAGGGGGAGCAGCAATGAAAACCCGAGGCGCAGCGGCCGTCGCCGCTTTGGCCGTGATCACCGGAGCGGCCAGCGCGGCCGACAAGACCTGCGATCGCACCTGCCTGACCGGCCTGGCCGACAAATACCTCGCCGCAATGGTGGCACATGACGCCGGCAAGACCCTGCTCGCGCGCGACGTGAAGCTCGTGGAGAACGTCCAGCGCACGAAGCCGGGCGAGGGTCTTTGGAAGACCGCCTCGGCCATCCCCACCGATTTCAAGATCTACGTGCCCGACCCCGTCGCACAGCAGGTGGGCTTCATCGGCCTGATGCAGGAGGAAGGCAAGCCCATCCTCATCGGCATGCGCCTCAAGGCTCAGGACGGCAAGATCGTCGAAGCCGAGCACGTGATCGCACGCAATCTCCGCGAGAACGTGATGGACCATTTCAAAGCGCCGCGCGCAGCGCTCACGACCGCCGTTTCCGAACCGTATCGCGACTCCCGGGGCCGGCTGCTATACATCGCCGCTTCGTACTACGACGCGCTGGATCTCAACAACGGTTCGCTCGCACCGTTCGCCGACGACTGCGTCCGCTTCGAGAATGGCATCCAGACCGCGCGCAACACCGTGCCCGCCGCGCCGATTCCGGGCCAACGCATCAGCCTCTTCGGTGCGCTCGGCTGCGCGAAGCAGCTCGACACGCAGCTCTTCGAGTACATCAACACGATCGACAATCGTCGCGTGTGGATCGCGGACGAGGAGAACGGCCTCGCCTTCGGCCTCTCCCACTTCCGCCACAAGATGGACAAAAAGGAGTTCCACACGATCGGCGTGCCCGGGCAGGAAGTGCGCAAGATGGACAACGCCCCGTTCGATCTGCCCGCCGTGCACATCTTCAAGATCTGGGGCGGCCAGATCCACGAGATCGAGGCGCTCGGCTTCGTCGCGCCCTACAACTCACCCACAGGCTGGGAGAACTGACACCGAGCTCAGGCGGCTTTCCATTTGATGCTGCAGCCGACGCTCGCAGTCTGCTTCGCGGGCGCCGGCTTGCCAGCCAGCACGGCATCCGCAGCCGCCCTCATATCCGCTCCAGTCACCGGCTGCGCGCCTCCGGGGCGGCTGCCGTCGAACTGGCCGCGATAGACCAGTCGGCGATCGCCATCGAAGAGAAAGAAGTCCGGCGTGCACGCCGCGTCGTACGCGCGCGCTACGGCCTGCGACTCATCGTACAAATACGGAAACGTGAACTCCTTGCTGCGTGCGAGCTTCGCCATCTCGGCGGGAGAGTCCGCGGGATGCGTGTTCACATCGTTCGAGCTGATCGCAACCACCGCGAGCCCGCGCGGACCGTACTCGCGAGCGAACGCAACGAACCCGTCCAGGATGTGCTTGACGTAAGGGCAGTGATTGCAAACAAACGCGACGAGGAGCGCCCGACTTCCCGCGAAATCTTCGATGGCAACCGTCTTGCCGCTCGCCGTGTCAGGGAGCCGGAACGGTGGCGCAGCGGTACCGAGTGCGAGCATCTTGGATTGCATGGCCATGGCGGAGCTCCTGTAGCAGCGAGACGCGTATTCTATCCACTACCTTGGGTATTCGAGCTGCATGGCCACGGAATCCGCGGTGTGCTTGCCGTACCGGGCCGCGATCGCGCCAAGGCTTTCGTCCAGCGCTATCGCGGGTTGCAGGTTGCCAGGGGGTGAAAGCCGCCGCCGCGGTGGCCAGTCGGCGGTGGCGTCGGGGGCAGCGAGAGAAGCCAGGCACCGAAGCCCAACGCACCCAGTGCGAGCACGCCCACTCCACTCAGTAGCACGAGCCGCTTATTCATAGGAAGACTACGTTGCGATGTATCTCAACGACGCGATCTTCCACTGACCTCGCGTCTTCACGTAAGTTGCGTCGAAACGCCCGCTTTCCCAGCGACGATCGGCCACGTTTCCCTGAAGTCGGGCCATCTGGGCCGCCGTGCAGTCTTCCCGCAGAGGCGTGCACAGCTCAACTTCAACATTGAATGTCGCGTTGGCCTGGGCGCCGTCATCGCTGAATGTCAGCACGTCACCCGGCTGCGAGGCGCGCTGACGGTACGCGCTGTGCAGGACGGCCGCGTTCTGTTCGCGATACCGATCCGCAAAGAGTTTCCGAATGGCCGGCTTGCCGCTCGCAATCACGCCGCTCAGATTCAACTGTGCGCTCTCATCGAAAAGCTCCGCCGCTGCGTCATAGGTCCGGTTCTCGATCAGCGTTGCAAAGGCAATCTGCAGCCCACGAATCGCTTCGCGATCCGCTGCCGGGTCGGAAGCCATGGTCGACGCTCCCGCCGTTACAGCAACGCCCGTGCCGAGAGCCGCGCCACCTTGCAGGAAGAAGGCGCGCCGTGTGCTCCTGGTTCCCGTTTCGGCCATGAGTCTCTCCTCAAGCCCTGAGGCCTATGTACTTCCTGATGTCGATCTTGCCTGCGTGACGCGCGCGGGCGCCGATCACGCTCAGGCTGAGACCTCTGCGCCCCACGTGATAGCCGAAGCCGGCATCGTGCATGGTGCGCTGGTTGAAGCAGATGACGCCCAGCGTGCCGTTACAGGCTTCCTCCACCCACGACATGATGTACACGCCATCGCGCAACTTCGAATACCAGCCGGGCGAGCTCCACTGCATGCCCCCCGACCCATCGGGCTGAAAGATGATCCATGAATACGTGTTGGGCGTGGCGTAGAAGTGCATGGAGGTCAGGCCGGGGTTGCCGCGCTGATAGTTCCAGGTAACAGCCTCGCCCACCATCTCGTCCGTCCAGCCATGCCGCACGTACGTCGGCGGCGTCGGCGCGCCCTCCATCTGGAACACGCCGAAGTAATACGTCGGCGTCGTTTCGTTGTTGCGGAAAGGCGTGCCGGTCGTTCCCTTCACGATGGTCGAGAGCCCATTCTTCATGTCGAGCGCGACCATCGCGCAGGAACGCGGGAACTCCGCATCGAGGAGATGCGCAAAGAAGTACAGCTCGTCGTCCGGCTCGTACATCTCGTACCAGGCTTCACGCCAGTTGCTGTCGCCCTGATAGCGCCACTTCAACTGCCTGTCAGCGACGAAGTCGTATTCGATCGTCGGCCCATTGTCCATGCGCGCGGTGAGCTTCTTGCCGGCGAAGTGCGTGACCAGCTCGCTCTTGTAGCCACCCATGCCCGCCGCACCGCTGCCCTTGCCGTCGCCGAAAGCGTGCGCATGGTTGAGAACCTGATCCTTCACTTCCTCGTCGGTCATGGTCTCGAACGTCTCGAGCGGACGATAGACGCGGCGCGGCCCGCTGCGGGTTTCAGAGTTGTTGCCGAACACTTCGAACGTCGCGATCTGCCCGGCGATTTCACCTTTGCCGGTGTACATGACGTACTCGAGCTCATCTTTCTCCGTCAGGCCGAGTCGCACACCTTTCTGCGACAGGTCGAACAGGTCGACGAGCTGCAGCGTGTAGGTTCCCGAGAACTCGCACTCGATGCGCGAGTAGATGAACTGATGATCGTTCACCATGATGTAGTCCGAGGGCGCGCAGACCGTCATCTCGCCGCCGAACCGCGTCAGCTCGATGAAGTTCGAATACAGGACGGACAGGTAGAACTCGAGAATCTCGACGTCGTTGTCCTGCTTCCAGTAGATGCCCTTGCCTTCCAGCCGGTTGGTGTACGTGTGGCGCGCAGTCGGCGCCGTGCCGCCGCCATCTACATAGCCGAACCAGATCTTGCGCTGGGCTTCGCGATGCCTGCGGCCAGTCTTGAACTGTGGATCGCGCTTCGCCTGCTCCGCCGCGGCGGTCTCCAGCTGGGCGTAGCCGCTGAAGGACACCTCGAAGACGGTTGCGAGCCGGCTCTGCTGATCGACGATCACCTTGTATCCCCGCTGCGTGCCGGGAATCATGTGCGACACGAGCACGAGGCTCCGGTTCTCCAGCGCGCCGTATCCTGCCTTGACCGACTTGCCACCGTTCTCGGACAGTTCGAGCTCGCGCCCGTTGCGGAAGTGGTATTCCAGCGTCGGACCGCCCTCGTCCGTCACGATCTTCACGCGCTTGCCCGCGAGCGCGTTCGACAATTTCGATTTGCTCGCAGGACCGCTCGCAGCGGCCCGCAGCGCCTGCGCCACCTGAGCTTCCGTCAGGTCGGAGTACGGGATCCGATGCATCTGCAACGGCCGGTAGTTGCGCGTGGACACGGCTCTCCCCCTTTTTCTATTTCACGTACGCGCGAACGACGCCTTCCAGAAATTCGCGTCCGTCGTACAGCGATTTCACTCGAATCTTCTCGTTCAGACCGTGCGCATTGCCCTCACCCGGCACGGAGAACATTCCACTCATGCCGTAAGTAGGTATGCCTGCATTCATCAGGAAACGCCCGTCGGTGGCGCCGACACTCATGAAAGGCGTGACCGGCACGCCGGGCCACAGCTTCGCGGCCTGCGCTTTCACCGGTCCCATGATCTCCGGCGTCAGCGGCGGAGCGGAGGAGCCGTCACGACGGCGCACGACGCTGACCTTCACTTGCGGATCGTCGACGGTGCGCTCGAGTGCTTCCCTGACCTGCTCAGGTGTCGTTCCCTGCATGAGGCGACAGGATAGTGTCACCGTCGCTCGCTGCGGCAGAGCGTTCGGCGCGTGTCCGCCCTCCAGTTGGGTCGCCACGCACGTCGTGTGGACCATGGCGTTGTAGCTCGGGTCCTTCATGAGCGTCGCCAGCGCGGGCGCATCGCCGGGGTCCTTCGCAACGGCGCTCATCGCCGCACCAAGCTCGCCGCCCAGCACCGGGCCCGTCGCGCGAAAATATTCACGAACGACAGGGTTGACCTGGATCGGGAACGACAGGCCGGCGAGTTTCGTCGTCGCGACGGCGAGCCGATAGATCGCGTTTTCCGGCACGGGACGCGAAGAGTGCCCACCGGGATTCGTTACCTCCAGCGCGAACACCTGGTGAATCTTCTCGCCAGCCTGCACTTCCAGGATCAGCGGTTTTCCTTCCGCGGACAGCAGTCCACCTGCGCCTTCGTTGAGGGCAAACGCCGCATCGATGAGCTCGCGGCGGTTCTTGAGGAGATAGTCGACGCCGTTCACGCGGTTCGACGTTTCCTCGCCGCAGGTCAGCGCCAGGATGACGTCGCGGCGTGGCTTGAAGCCCTTCTCCTGCTTCAGGCGGATCGTCAGGTCCAGAAACACGGCCGCCATGGCTTTGTCGTCGACCGCTCCGCGGCCGTAGAAGTAGCCGTTCTCCTCGATCAGCTTGAACGGATCGCGCTCCCAGTCCTCGCGCTTCGCGTCCACCACGTCGATGTGCGCGAGGAGCAGCACGCCCTTCTTCGTGGCGCCCTTCGCGCGAATGCGCGCGACGAGATTGCCGTCGTCCGGCTTGCCCTCGGGAATGATCACGTCCACTTCGCCATCGGTGAACCCGGCAGCCTTCAGGCGCGTCTCCGCGGCGCGGACGACCTTCGTGCACGAACCCGTCGTGGGCGAAGAGTCGATCTCGACGATCTCCTTATATATCTCGCGGAACGCGTCGCGGCCGCTGGCGGTATCGGCGGAAGCGCCGTACGCGATCGGCATACAGCAGAACGCAGCAAGGATTGCGGAACATGGGTGTTGAGCGCGCATGTCCGCAGTCTAGGCCAATTGCCGGCCCAGGGCATTTGCCGATCAGAGCGCCTGGGCGCCCAGCGGACGAAAGTCAGCCGCCGAATTCGTAGCGGAATTCCACTCCGTAGGTATCGGGCTGCGAGGGCGAGCCGATGTCCACGCCGGGCGCACCGAACCGCGCGGAATTGAAGTCCTGCCAGTAGAACTCGTCGAGCAGGTTCCGCCCCCACGCCGTGACCGTCCAGCGTTCGCCGCTCACCGAAAGGCGCAGGTCCAGCATGTTCACCGGGTCGCGCACGTCGACATTGTCCGGATGCCAGTAGCGTTTGCCCCAGCGGTTGTAATCCGCACGGACGCGGCCGATGAGCGTGCCCACCGGGAACTCGTACTGCGTGCCGAGCGAAACGCTCGACTTCTGCGTCTTTGGTGAATAGTTGCCACGCGCGGCGGGCACCGTGAGTGCCGGGTCGAACGCCTTGATGTCCGAGTCGAGCGCCGCAAGCGAGGCATACACCGACCAGCCGCGCGTCACCTGCGCCTGCACTTCCAGCTCCGCGCCGGTGAATTCCACCTCCGAGAGATTGTCGATCACCTGCGCGCCGCCCGCGTTGAAATCGATATAGAAGAACTGGTAGTCGTCGCTCTTCGAGCGGAACACGGCGGCGTTCACGCGGAGCCGGCGATCCAGCCACGTCGATTTGTAACCCAGCTCGAAGTTGTCCAGCGTCTCCGCCTCGAAGGGCCGACCGCCGATGCCATTGAAGCCACCCGATCGGAAGCCTGTCCCGTACGTCGCGTAGGCGAGCTGATCGTCGGTGAGCTTGTGAGACAGCACGACGCGCGGCTGCACCTTGTCGAATGAGATCGTGCGAGTGGCGCCGGCGGGCGTACCCACGTCCGTTTGCTCGCGCTCGTCGCGGTCGTAGCGAACGGATACCCCGAGCGTCGTGCGCGCTGTGAAATCGTAGTCGAGCTGGCCGAACACGGAGTACGCGTCGTTGTCGTTCGATTCATCGCTGTTCAGGAACGTGATCGGCGGAATGTCGGGAATGAGGAATCGCCCGACGGTCGCAAGGTCGCGGCGCGTGTTGATGTAGAACGCGCCGGCGATCCAGCGCAATGCCTGATCGTCCGGCGAGGTAAATCTCAGCTCCTGGCTCAAAAGGCGCACGTCCAGCGCCTGTCGCTGATCGGCCTGCGGTCCGAGCCCGAAGATGCCGGTCGGACATTGCACGGGATTGCAGAAATCCAGATCGCCGTAGTAGCCCTCTTCGAGATCCGTGTATGCGGAAATCGCCGTGAGCGTGCCGGCGCCGGCGCGCCAGTCCAGCTTCATCGTCGCATCCGAAATCTTGCGCGCACTGCTGCCGAGAATGTCCGATCGCGGCAGCACCTCGCGATTCGCGTTGCCTGGCGCGCCGGCAGTCATCGACGCGTCCATGACTGCTCCGCCATCGACGTCCGAGTACGAGGCCCGCACATCGATATCGACGGACGCCGTCGGCTTGAACAGCAACCGGCCGCGAACGTCCTTGGCGGTAAAGAAGTCGACCTTCTCGTTCAGGAACGTGTTGCGCACGTTGCCATCGGAATCCGCGTAGGCCGCGGAGATCCGGAACCCGACCTTGTCGTCCGCAAGCGGTCCTGACAGCGCGCCACTGATCGTTCTCAGCTCGCCCGATCCGAGACCCGCCTGGGCCCACCCGCTCAAATGATCCGACGGAGGCTTCGTCACGATGTTGATGGCGCCGCCGATGGCATTGCGCCCATAGAGCGCACCCTGCGGGCCTTTCAGAACTTCGATGCGTTCCACGTCGAATAGCTCCATGCGGAGCTGCTTCTGATTGTTTTGCGGAACACCGTCCACGACGATCGCGACCGGTGAGTCCGCATTGTTGATCTGCGCGACGCCGCGCACGGACACGAAGCTGTTGCCGACGGTGAAAGACTCGTCGTACGTCACGTTCGGAATCGTGGGCAGCACGTCGTGCATGCTGGTAACGCCGCGCGCCTCCAGCTCGCGATCGCTGAGCGCCGTCACGGCGACGGGAACGTCCTGCAGCGGTTGCTCACGACGCTGCGACGTCACGATGACTTCTTCCAGCGTGACGTTCTCCTGCGCGAGAACGAGCTGAGGGAGTGCGATCAGTGGGACGACGAGTAAGGTTTTCATGGCGACCACATTTTTTGACAGACTGAGGTGGCTTCGATCGGCACGAAAGGCTCTTCGAATCCGAAGGCCCTCGGCCCCCAGACCGCGAGGGCGCGCTCGCTCCGCATGAGCGGCGGCACGCTGCTGCCCACGACCCGCACGCGCTGTCCGTACTTGAGGTTCTCCGTGGTGATGGGCTCGGCGGTCTCACGGTCGAGAATGGAGATGAGGTCGGGAACGATGGCGACGGTTCGGCCCGCGCGTTGCGCGCGCAGGAATTCGTTGCGGAAGGTGACGGTGAACGGGCCGCCGCCGCTCATGTCGTCGAGCACAACGTGGCCAATGGCCCAACCGCGCTGAGTCTCGCGACGCAGATCGACGATCTTGCCGTCGTACAAAACGCGGCTGTGCCGGTAGTGCTCCATGGAATGCAGACACGCAAACAGCGCCGCGAACGGATCGCGTTGCTCGCGCTGTGCCACGCCGATGGCGCGGCCGATGCGACAGGCGAGACTCAGCGTGTCCGCAATCGCCGTGTCTTTCACGGCTCGCCCGCTCATCGGATACAGCGCGAGCATGCACAGGCCGCCCATCGGCACGACGACAGGCCGCGCAAGCTTCTCGACCTGATGATTGTCGTCGGACTCGATCGTCACGGTGTTGCCGTGCTCGTCGCACATCACCATGGGTGCTGCGCGCTGGCCCAGGACATTGAAGCTCACCATCTGCAGCTCGGGAAACGCGCGACCCATGCCATCTGCGTCGACGAGCGGCAGGCCGAGATGTGCCGCCATCGCGGCTGGAAACAGCGCGTTCAGACCGCCGATTTCCGCGCTCATGATGGCGGTGGCCTTGCGACCGAGCCGCGCTTCCAGCGTGCGGAGCGCTTTCGTGCCCGCCTCGAATCCCAGAATCTTTTCGACGATGACGGTCGGCGCGCCCATGCCGGCGAGCGGAACGACGAGCGCATCGTCGGCGAGATCGTTCACTGAAACTACCCGCAACGGGCCCGCGCAACGCAAAGCCTGCTCGAGCAGCAGTCGCCCGATGTAGGGATCGCCTCCTCCCCCGGTGCCGAGGAAGGCCGCTCCGCGTGCGAAATCACGTGCGTCTTCGAGCTGGATGCGCATTCAAGTCTCCGCGAAGGCAGCCAGCTCGCCGACCGCCTTCACGTGCACGCGCACCGCGCCCCCCGGCAGGTACTGAAGGGGCAGCTCTTCGACTTCGACGATGCGCACGGTATCGGCAGACGCGCCGGCCTCCGTCGCGCGGGCCGTGGCTGCGGCTTTCGCCTGCGACAGCGCGCCATCGCGCCCTTCCCGCTCGTACGAGAAGATCTGATCGACTTCGCCACCCACTTGCGCGATCGCCGCGCCGATGGCATTCGCGACGCCTGCGTTCTCGGGAATCACGATATTCGAAGCACCGCGAATGTCCCGGTGCGCGAGCACGCTCCCGCCACCAACGAGAACGACTGGCACGTTGCTGGCTGACGTCTTCATGCGATCGATCGCGTCTTCGAGCATCTCGCGGATGCGAGCCATCGCCCGATTGACGAGCGTGGCATCGAGCGTGCGAACCGCCTCGGGCTCGCCGATGCGGACCTTTCCGGCTGCGACGGCAATGTCCGTTGCGGTGAGGGTCTTGCCACCGAAGACCAGCGCTTCTTCCAGCAATCGATAGCCGACGGAATCCGGTCCGACCGTGACCTCACCTTCATGCGCGCGGACCCGGCTGCCACCGCCGAGGCCGACGGAAAGCACATCCGGCATGCGGAAGTTCGTGCGCACACCGCCAACGTCGACGGCGACTGCGCTTTCACGAGGAAAGCCATTCATCAGCACGCCGACATCGGTCGTTGTGCCACCGATGTCGACGACGATGCCGTCTTCTACACCGCTGAGGAACCCACCACCTCGAATGCTGTTGGTGGGCCCGGACGCGAACGTCAGCACCGGAAAGCGCATGGCCAGCTCGGGCGCCATCAGCGTCCCGTCGTTCTGGCTCACAAAGAACGGGCACGCAAGGCCGAGTGCCCGCAACGATCGCCCGAACGAGCGAATCACCTCTTCCGCCATGCCGGCGAGCGAGGCATTCATGATCGCGGCGTTCTCGCGTTCCAGCAGCCCGATCCGCCCGATCTGGCTGGACAACGTCACTGAAGTACCCGGCGCCAGCTCCTGCACGATGCTTTGTGCCAGCCGTTCCTGCGCGTCGTTTACGGGCGCGAACACCGACGAAATGGCGATGCTCCGAACGTCGGCTCGCCGGATCGCCTCGACAGCAGACCGAATCTCCGCGATATCCGGCGCGGCGATCTCAGTGCCGTCGTAGTTGTAGCCGCCGCGCACGACCGCAGTCCGCCCATCGACGGCTTCCTGCAATCGTGCCGGCCAGTCGACGAAGGGCGGCAAGCTGGTGCTGGCCGGCGCGGCCAGGCGAATGACTCCGACACGCGTGAGCGAGCGCGCCTGAACGAATGCGTTGGTGAAGTGCGTGGTGCCGATCATCACGGCACTGATTCGATCCGGCGTAAGGCTCGCCTGCCGCGACACTTCGGTGAGTGCGGCCTGAACGCCGGAACCGACATCCGACGTGGTGGGCGTCTTGTGGGCCGCCAGAACGCGGCGCCCGCTCATGATCACGGCGTCGGTGTTGGTTCCACCTACGTCGATACCAATGCGTAACAGCCCGCTCCCCATGCCGGTATTCGACGCCGGGCGCGCGCCCGCGCCAATGCAGTTGCCGGGTAGGACAGCAGGTGCGCGGCGGGTAGGTGTGGGCGGTTGTGGCGAGCCAGCTACGCGCGAGGCAGATTTGGCGCGGCGAGTTGCACGGCTTCCGAGCGGGTGCTGACACCGAGCTTCGCGAACACGTTCTTGAGATGGAATTTCACGGTGTTGTCCGAGACACGCAGCGCGCGGGCGATGGCTTTGTTCGACAGCCCCTGGCCAAGGAGTCGCAGCACCGCGCGCTCCCGGTCGCTCAGGTTCGATGCCGTGGCTGCCGCGGGCACACGTATCGATTCGTTGACGGATTGCAGGAACCGGTCGCGCACACGGGGCGCCGCGGCGTCGAAGCCGGCCACGCTCGAATCGTCGAGCAGCGGCCGCAGCGCCTCGCCGAAATCGCAGAACACCTGCTTGAAACCCTCGTGCATGCCGAGATTGATGGCGCTGCCGAACGCCTCTTCGCCGGCTTCGGGGTCGCCGCTGCCATGAGCGGCGATTGCTTCGATCAGCCGCGCCTCGAGGACCGCGCGGAAGTGCCGCAGCTGCCGGGCCTCCGCCGCAAGCCGAACGCCTGCCGCGCGCGCGATGTTCAAATACGCGGCCGGGCTTTCACCCGGCCGGTTGCCGGGCCCGCCGCGAGCCAGCGCCAGGCGCGCCAGCTCGAGCGAGATGCGCAATCGAATGCGCGGTGCGAGCTCGCGCGCCAGTCCGGAAACGAGCGCCGCTTCCAGCGATGCCACTGCGCGGCTGTGCAGGTCGTCGCCGCTCAGCCTGTGGGCCTGGAGGTCCACGATGTCCGCGACCCGCAGCAGCCGTTCGATATCCCGGCGCGTGGCCGTTTCGCGCGCGCGACTCGCCAACTCGTGAAGCGCCGCGGGTCCCGAGCGGTGGGCGGCGATGGCGGCGGATGTCAGATACGCCGGTGCGAGCAGATCGAACCAGCTCTCGCCCTGTTCGATGGCCGGCAGCGCAGTCGCCAGCAATGCTTCCGCCTCATCGACGTCGCCACGCTCATAGACGGAAGTTGCGAGCGCCGAGCCTGCGACGGCTTCAGTCTCAGTGTTCGGGCCCGTGGTATCGCGCGCCAGGTTCCACGCCTGACGCAGCGTGGCTTCGGAATCGCGCAGGCGCCCGGCTTCGAGCAGGATGCGTCCCTGGTGCACGTACACGAAGATTTCGCCGAACAGCGAGCTGATGCGCCGGTAATGGACCACCGCTTCGTCGCACGTCGCCAGCGCGGCATCCAGATCGCCGCGCTCGAACTGAAGCGTGCAGAGCACATTTGCGAACGTGGCTCGCAACGGTGAGTGATCTCGTGGCACCGAGCGAGCCACGGCTTCCATCGCTGAGAAATACTCAGCATCCGCTGGCGTGTCGGCATAGCGATCGATGCACGCGCGTAGCAGCTCGGCTTCGATCTCCAGCACGCCATCCTTGCTCGGCAGATGCATCGCGCGCAGTCGAGCCAGCTCCGCATTTCCCTCGTCGATGCGCGCGAGCTTCGCGAGCATGAGGATTCGCGCGAGCTGCGCGCGCGGATAGTGAGGGATCACTTCGGGCGCGATGAACGTCAACGCGTTTCGGCTCAATCCGACGTGGCCGGTGCAGACGAGCTGCCAGCCTCCGGCGTGCTCAAATAGCTCTGCCAGAAGCCGATCGTCCCGCGTAGCGAGTGCGTGTCGCACGGCTTCGGCGTGATATCCGCGATGAAAGAACCACCCAGCCGCGCAGCGATGCAGGTTCGCGATCTCGCTTTCCTGCGTGCGCCGAAGCTCCGCGACCGCCAGCTCGGCGAGCAAGCGGTGATAGCGAAACCAGCGCTGGTGGCCATCCCAGATCACGACCAGCAGATCCTTGCGCTCCAGCGCCGCGACGATTTCACGCACCGGCGCTCCATCGCAGAGAGCCTCGGCGAGCGGCTCGCAGAATCGGTCGGCAATGGCCGTGCGTAGCGTGAAGCTCCGCTCCGTCGCCGTGAGACTTTCCAGGATCTGGCTCGTGATGTAGCGATTGAGATCCGCGGCTGGCCGCTCGAGTGAATCGCGGACCTGCGCCATGCTCCAGCCACTTGCCAGCCAGCCGCCCACGGCAGATAACGCGATTCCCCAGCCATCCGTGCCCGCGGCGATACCTTGTAGATCATCCTCGGAGACGGAGCCGACGTTGCGCTCGAAAAGCGCGCGGGTCTCTTCGAGCGTGAATCGCAGTTGATCTGCACCCACTTCGACGCACGTGGCGCGCAAGGCCCGATCCGCGTCAGCGAACGCCGGTCGCTCACGGCCCGCGATCACGAAACCGACGCGGGAACCGAGTCCACTGATCAGGCTGGAAAGCGTCGCATCGACAGCCTTCCCATGGATGCGGTGAAAATCGTCGAGCAGCACGACGGTGCGGCCGCGCGAACGCTGAATGGCCTGGTTCAGCACGGCGATCAGCGAAGAAACCGGCACGTCCGGAAAACCACGCTCGGCCGCGGGACCGAGGTGCCCGACATCGATGCCCGCTGCACCGAGTGCGGCAACCAGATACGCCATGAACTGCAACGGCTCGGAATCATCCTCGTCCAATGAGAGCCACGCCGTACGCACACGCTGCGCGACCAGGCATCGCTGCCACTCCGCAAGCAGGCACGTCTTGCCGAATCCGGCGGGCGCATGAATCAGCGCGACTCGCGCGCGCAGAATGGCGGGCAACCGGCGGCGCAGCCGCTGGCGGGGGATCAGCCGCTCGGTAGGCGACGGCGCCTCGAGTTTCGTTCGGATGAGCCACATGGACACTATTATATTGCCCGGCTCGCGCTGACGGGAGCATCAATTGAGCGGCGGCTACTTCTTGTCTCATGACGCTATCCGAGTTGTGCGCGAAGCTGTTCGACGTCGCTATCCGTGAGGCTCGGCGAGAGATGTCGGAGCCGATCGAGCAGGTCCGTGGTCTCGAAGTAGGCCGGGCCGCAACTCAGATGAACGAATCCGCCCGGTGAGAAGCGGCCTTCCTCGTAGAACACGAGCGCAACACGCCATGCATCCTTCGGGATCAGCTCGCGACAGTTCCTGCAGTGTGCGCGAGCAGTTGGAGCGCGTTCCACGCCGTTCATTCGAGGTAACCGGCGGTGCGTGACCCCGAGTGTGGCAGCTGCTTCCAATACACCGTTGTCGTCGATCCCCACGGCTCCAGCTTGCACGGCTTCGAGAAAGAGCTGAGGGCGCTTGTACGCAGCGCATGCCGGATGAAACCAATGCGTCATGTCGCCCTCACCGAAAAGGTTAGGCAACCGTTCGCCGATGCGCACCACGCCCTTGGCGATGTTCTCGCCGCAGGCGCGACACTTCGAGCGACCGCTCGTCGCAGGTTCGACTACGTGGCCCACGAGGCAAGGTTGCCACGCCCTGCCCCGCTCGGCACGTTGCGCCGTGCTCAGTTCGTCGTCGGCCGGCCGAGTGAGCTGAGGATGTCGTTCATCGTGGCAAGCCGGTCCGGATTCAGCGAATGGATCGAGAGGATCTGCTCCGGCTTCAGGTTCAACCGCGCAATGTTGTCCGCGAACACCCCCGAGCCGATCACCGGCGGGTTCGGCACCGGATTGGCAGGCGGCGGCAGGTTGAACATGTCCGCATACGCGAGGATCTTCTCGTTCGGCAGATAGGCGATGAGCAGCCCGTCCGCATGCGGCAGGCCCTGCACCCGGTGGATCTCCACCGTCCGGGTACCGTCGGTGAACACGCGCTTGTCACCGGTGATGCCTTCGATCACGGGCTTCTTTCCGGACTTGGACATCGAGTCGGGCGCGAGCGTACGCGGCCCCGAGAGTGCCTTCTCCAGGAACGCCTTGTTCACGTCGTGCGTAACGATCGTGATGCCTTCGGCCACGACCGCGGGCAGTCCGCTGGTGTGATCGAAGTGGTGATGCGAGATCACGCCGTACTTGATCGGCTTGTTCGGAATGACGCGCTTGGTTTCGGCGATGATCGCCTGCGCCCGCGCCTCATTCTGCGGGCCGGGCTCGAACAGCACGATGTAATCCTTGAGCTCCACGGCCAGTGCGTTGTACGCGCCGCGAATACGGTAGACACCTTCGGCAAGCTTTTCAGATGGAGTCGCATCGGCCGGCGCCGGTGGACCGCCCGGCGCGCCCGGGGCACCGGCAGGCTGCGGCGGAATCGTCGTGAGCTGCTGGATGTTCGCGGGATTGGCATTGGCGCCGAGAACGAACGCCTCGAATACCGGCCAGCCACCGCGCACCTGCTCGATCTGCGCCGGATACTTCAGGCCATCCTTGTCCCGGTAAAAGCCGTACTTCGTCTCGACGAGCATGTCGCCGAAGATCGGATTCTCGAGCCAGGTCTGCACCTTCTCGACCAGGTTCTGGCCGTTGATGTAGCCCACGACCTTGTAGGGCTGACCGCCCGGCGAATTGATCGGAGAGTTCCACGTGACCACCTGATACCGCTGGCCACCTTCACGCCCCGTGCGCGCCGTGGCCTTGTTGGCCGCCGCGCCCTTCAGAAAGCCCCACGGCGTAACCCAGATCTCGAGCTGCTGGGCCCACGCCATGTTGGCTGGCGTGATGTTCTGCTGACCCGCGCCCTGCGTCGCCGCTCCGCCCTGAACCGGCACCGCCCACGTGACCCATGTGGCTCGCGAAACGCCTTGGGTAAAGTCGATCGCACGCACGTAGTCGTTCGCGTTCACCCGCGGCCAGGGCGCATTGGCGTTGTTGTTCTGCCCGAGGTTGAAGTTCGCGCCCGAACCGTAATACGTGATCGAATTGAGGTTCTCGACGCCCATCGCCTGCGACGCCGCGCGGATGACGGACTGGGCATCCTGTGCCATCGATGGGGATGAGATGAGCGCACCCAGAACGACGGCAGTTGCGTATCGCTTCATACGAGCCTCCCTTGTTATTCACCGAATCATCGTTCCGGTGGGAGGCCGAGCACCACTACAGCATGGCTCAGGGTCCGCGCTGCGGGTGGTGGACTGGCAGCGGGCAATATGCAGGTTGCCGTCCGAGCAGGCGATAACGGATTCGCCCGACGAAATCGTAGCCGGCATCGGCAATCGGTCGCGGCACGGCCCGCAATGCACGCCCGAGCAGGTACCAGATCCCGCCAAGATGTTCGAGCACACCGGCGACGGCGCGCGATTTCACGGCGTGTCCACGCTCGTCGATGAGAACGATGGTGTCGCCACTCCAGGTTTTGGAGATGTTTTTCAGCGCCAGCGCTGCCTCCTCGCTCGCGAGCGGTGCCACTCGCAGCCGCCGCTCCCGGTCTTCCATCATCGCAAACCGCACATTGGCATGGCAGAAAGCACAGTCTCCATCGAAGAGCAGCAGCGGTTGAGTGCGGGGAGCCGCACGCCTCACCCACGAAGGATCGAAGGTCAACAGGTGGACGAGCAACATGGGGAATGTGAGATCGGCGAAATTCAGGAAACACAGAAACCCGAGCTGCGCGCCGAGCATTGCGCACCAGAGCAGCGGACGCAGGCGCGAAATCAGCGCCAGCGGCGCAAACAGTAACTCGACGACGAGCACTGCCCACGTAACACATTGCAGAACGATCGGCGGCAGGGCGAGGGCGAAGTCACGCAGAACGTGATCGCGCGCGAGCGGGTTCTGCAGCACCAGTCGGATCGTCTCGCCGTCTGTCCACGCGGGACTGAAGAGCTTCGTGTACCCGGAGTGGCTGTAAGCCAATGCAAGCACGACCCACGCCGCGACGAACAGATGTCGCGGCAAGGCCCACTGCCGGTCCGCGCCTTGGCGCAAAGCTGATACTGAGCCGAACGGACGCGTCGGCACGAACGCGTGCAGAACCAGGAGCCATCCCAGCAGCGGCAAGCTCGGATTGGCGATCAGCGGATTGCGCTGAAAGAGCCACGCCAGAATCATCGCCGCGAGCACCGCTGCGATCCGATCGAACCAGCCGATCGCCAGCGCGAGGCCACACACCACGCCCGTGATCAGCAGCACCGCCACTCCTGCAGGACCGTCGAAGTACGCGAGCGGATTGGGCAGCACGCCCATGAGCGGGCTCAATGACGCGGACGCCAGGGCTCCGCCCGACCCGAACACTTCCGCTCCATACGGCAGCAGCAGGCCAAAGTGGATGACCAGAAAGCCGCCGAGAAGCACGCGGTACACACTGTACTGGCCGCCGGTCCACGACTCATTCATGACACTCGACCTTCCATTCCAATTCCAGGTCGGTGCGAACAGGAGGACGCACGGGAGTGACGACAATCGAAAGGTCTGTCGCATCTGTCGGAATGCGCAGTTCCCTCCTCAATGGGCCGTCGTCGCAGAACGCGTAATGCATGACACTTTCCTGCATGCGCCGCGTCTCGACGCGAGTGCGAAGCAGTGGGCCATAGGCGAGCGCCGCGCCGTAGACATTGCGACGGTTGTACGGACCCTGCACTGCCTCGTAGACCTCCGGGGTGATCTCGAGCAGATGCGGTCCCGAGCCGTCCCACCATCGCAAGCTGAACGTCGCGGCATGCGTTTCGTAGCCCTCGTGCGCGGTGAACACTTTCATCGCCGGCGACACCTGCGTTGCCGCCGCAAGCGCCTTCACACTCGGCAGGCCGAGCACATCGGCTGCCATCTGCAAGCAACCCAGTCCCACGAGAAAGCCGAACGTCAATTTCTGGCGCAGGTTCATTTCGGATGCCTCCCTGCCAGCATGCGTAGCAATTGGTTTTCGCGATTCGCACCGAAGCCGCACTCGGCCGGAACGTCGCGCGGGTTGTCGAAAGTGCCGAAGAGCATGTCCCACAGCGGCAGGTCCGAGTAGTTGCCGCGATGGATGCTGCGTTCGTGATGACGCCGATGGCTTTCGGGCCGCTGAAACAGAAACCCCAGCCAGTACGGCGTGCGCAGGTTGCAGTGGTAGACCAATTCCGCAAGGCCGGTGATCGTCACGACGATGACTGCAGTCGGCGCACTGAGACCGGCGAGCACATGGAGGATCGCGCTCGACAACACGCCGTTGGCCGCGATCTCGAGCGGGTGCTTGTAGAAGCTCGTCAACACCTCGATGCGAGCGGGGCTGTGGTGCACCTGATGCAGCCAGCGCCACAGGAAGCGGCTCTCGTGCCGGGCGCGATGCCACCAGTAGTAGACAAATGTAATCGCGAGATAGCCGATGGCTACGCCGACCCAGCGGCCGAACATTTCGCCGTCCCACATGCGCAAGGCCGGCAGCCATCGATCCCAGGTCAGCGCGCCCAGGTACACCACGCCGACCTGCGCGAGGTTCAGGGCGATCACCCTTGGAATCCAGTACGGCACGCGAGGCTGCTCTACGGCCGGGGCCAGCCGTTCCGCCAGGATCATCGCGAGGGCCGTGCCCGTCACTATGAGTACAGGGTCCATGGGGGGTGGCAGCCTGGGGGCACGGGATTGTGCTACGCAACGAATAAACTCGATGTCGCACTGGATATGACCGGAAGTAGCGTGTAGTAATACCTGCCCATGAGACAGACCGAGGCGATCCACGCGGCGCTCAAACGCCTGATGCGCTCCCGAGGCAGGACGTATGCCGAGGCAGCCAAAGTGCTGGAGCTCAGCGAGGCGAGCATCAAGCGGCTGTTCTCGCGCGCCGAGCTGTCGCTCGAACGCCTCGAGCGGCTGTGCGACTGGATCGGTGTGGACATCGCGGACGTCGTCGAGCTCAGCGAAACGGTGCATCCGCTGGTCACGGCGCTGAGCCCCGAGCAGGAGCGGGAGTTGCTGGGCGATCCGGCACTGCTGCTCCTGACCTTTCTCACGCTCAACCGCTGGTCCGAGGCGGAAATCCTCGAAATCTTCAATTTCAGGAAGACCGAGCTGGCGCAGATGCTGAAACGACTGGAGAAGCTGGGCCTGATCGAACGCATGCCGTTCGACCGGATCAAGATCCGGGCGGCACGCAACTTCGCCTGGCGCAAGGATGGCCCGATCCAGCGCTTCTTCGCCCAGCGCGTGCTGCCCGAGTTTCTCGCAACCCGCTTCGATCAGCCGGGCGAGCACATGCAGTTCGTCGGTGGCATGCTGTCGCGCGCGTCGGTACTGAAACTGCACGAAGCCATGGACGCCGTCGCCCGCCAGCTCGACACACTCGTGGCGCAGGATCTCGGCCTGCCGGTCGCCGAGCGCTACGGCGTCACGCTGTTCGCGGGCTTGCGCCCCTGGGAATTCTCGGAATGGACGAAACTGCGGCGCGGACCGCGACAGAAGTTTTTCGAGGGGGACGAACGCGAAGGCGCGTGAGGCCCGGGCGGCGATCGTGTCAGGGCGAGGCAGGGACGCGACGAATGGACACCAACCCTTTCGCGACTCGCAGCATCTTAGTGCCGATGATTCTGATCGCAGCAGCAGTCGCGGTCCCGGCATTTGCAGTCCAGATTGACGGCCGGATCGATCCGCAGGAATGGCAGGGCGCGAGGCACGTAGAAGGCTTCCGCAAGGTGCAACCGCTCAACGGCGAGCCCGCATCGCTGCCCACGCAGGCGTGGATTCTCGCGACCCCGGAGGGGCTGGCGGTTGCATTCCGGAATGAACAGCCCGCCTCGGTGCCCCGTACGCATCAGCGCGTGCAGCGGGATTTCGAAGAGCAGGTGGATCGCGTCAACGTCATGGTGGACTTCGACGGCGACCACCGCACCGGCTACGCCTTCACGCTCAGCTCTACGGACGGCATCTTCGATGCCGTCATCAGCAACGAGTCGAACTTCAATTCGGACTGGGACGGCAACTGGCGCCACGCCGTCAGCGAGGACGAGGCCGGCTGGTCGGCCGAGGTCCTGATCCCGTGGCACATCGCGCCGATGCGCGACGCTGTGGGCGATACACGCACGATCCGCATCTACCTCGATCGCGTGGTCGGAGCCACCGGCGAACGGGCCGCGTGGCCGCTGGCGAGCTTCGAACGCCCACGATTCCTTTCCGACTTCGCGCCGGTCGCGTTGGCCAACTACAGCCAATCGCTGCTGGCGTTCACGCCGTACGTCTCGAGCCTCTACGACAATGTGCGCGGCAATGGCGATGCCGATGCCGGCCTCGACCTGTTCTGGAAGCCGAACGGCCAGGTGCAGCTCTCCGCGACGGTGAATCCGGATTTCGGCCAGGTGGAGAGCGACGACCTGGTCATCAACTTCGACGCCACCGAAACGTTCATCAGCGACAAGCGGCCGTTCTTCACCGAAAACCAGGGCATCTTCGAATTCACGACGCCGTCCGACTTCAGCCAGCTGCTGTATACACGCCGCATCGGCGGGCCGGCGGATGATGGTCAGGGCTCCGGCGACATCCTCGCCGCGCTCAAGCTCAACGGCAGCATTGGCGCGACCAAGTACGGCGTCTTCGGCGCGGACGAGTCCGACGAAGTCGGTCGAACATTCGGCGCCCTGCGCCTGGTTCGCGACTTCAGCACCCAGAATCTCGGGTTGATGCTGACGAACGTCGATCGTCCGTTCCTCGACCGCAAGGCCACCGTGCTCGGCGCGGATCACAACTGGCGACCGACCGCGCGCTGGAATGTCCGCACGCGAGTGTTTGGCAGCGACATCGAGCAACGCGGCGAACGCTCGCGCGACACCGGCGGCACTGTGTGGGCCGACTACGAAATGGACCACGGTTGGCGAACGCAGTGGATCGCCATGCATTTCGGTAACGAGCTGCAGCTCAACGATGCGGGATTCCTGTCCCGTAACAGCACCAACTACATTCACTGGCAGGTGAACCGCCGCTTCACGGACCTGCCTGCGGAGTCCCGCTATGCGTCCAAGGACTGGCGCTGGCGCGTGTCGACGGACTACAACGACCACGGCCAGCGACTCGACAACCAGTTCCGAATCAGCCGCGAAAGCCGGCTCCGGGACGGGAGCTACGAGTACGGCCAGATCAACGTGAACAGCGCGAACAGGGACGATCTCATCACGCGCGGTCATGGCGCGGTCAATCTGCCGCCGAATACCAACGCGTACTTCAAGTACGAGCGGCCCCGCAAGGGCAATTGGGCGTACGAGGTCGAAGCGGACCTGTTCGGTGACGGACTCGAGGGCAACCACAAGCTCGGGTATCGCCTGGTGATCAAGCCCACCTATTTCGTCAGCGATGCCTTCAACGTGTATGTGAGCCTGTGGGGCCGCCGCAGGCCGGATTACCTGGTCTGGCAGCGGGACAACCTCATCGGCAGCTTCGACGCACGCGACCTGCAGTTCGACGCCGGATTCAACTGGACCATTCGCAACAACCAGGAATTGCGACTCAAGCTGCAGGCCATCGGGCTGAAGGGAGGCTTGCGCCAGGGTTTCCGCGTCGACGCCGCGGGAACCGCCCTCGCGAGCAACGAGCCCATCGATGATTTCAGCGTGCGCAATCTCGCGTTCCAGATCCGCTATCGCTACGAGTTGGCGCCGCTCTCATACCTCTATATCGTGTACGGCCGCGGCGGGTTCGAACAGGAAATCTCCTCGCACGATTCCGTTGGGTTGCTCCAGGACAGCTTTCGCCTGCGCGACGACGAGCAGCTGCTGGTCAAGCTGAGCTACCGGTTCGAGTCGTAGAAATTCCGTGAGTCAGTGCGGGCGGTCGCTCCTCTATGGGTGAGGAGCCAACCCATGCGACTCACGATCGACGCAATCCAGTCCCGACGTCTCCGCGCCGTGCTTTGCGTGCTACTGCTGCTCGTGGTGGCAGTTCCCGGAGCGGAGTGGTTCGTCTCACGTGCCAACGCGTCCGCCCCTTCCTCACTTCCGGATCGGGAGACAACCCCCTGGTCGGTCAAGGCCGTAGGGCGCATCGAGCCCAGGGATGGCCTGCTGCCAGTTTCTGCGGGTCCCGCAATCGTCGCCGCGCTTCACGTGAGCCAGGGGGACTGGGTCGCTCGTGGCGCGATCCTGGCGGAGCTCCGTGAGCTCGAAGAGCTGCGCGCGCTCCGGATCGCACGAGAACGCAAAGCCGCCGTCGCGCGCGCCCGGCTCGCGGCGTTGAAGGCCGGCGGCAAGCCGGATGACATCCGGGCGCTGAGCGCTGAAATCCACTCCGATGAGGCAACACTTGCGCAGATTGAGGCCGACACCAAACGATTCGGCCAGCTGCGCGAGGAAGGCGTCATTTCAGCAGCGGCCATGGAGGGCCAGAACGCCCGCCTGACTGCCGCCACGCGCGCACTCGATGCAAGGCGTGCCCGGCTCAGTGCGTTGTCGAGTGCACGGCCCGCAGACGTATCCGTGGCCGAAGCGGAACTGCGCGCGGCAGAGGCTGAAGTGGATGAAGCGCGTGTCCGGGAAGACAGTGCCCTCGTTCGCGCACCGGCCGACGGCCGCATTCTCGCCATCCACGCCCATCCCGGTGAGCGCATCGGCGCCGCTGGCATCGTCACGCTCGGCAAGACGCGGGAGATGCTGGTGGACGCAGAGGTCGCGGAAGAGGATCTGGCGCGTGTTCGCGAAGGGCAGAACGTCATCATCACCGGGGACGTGCTGGCTCACGCGGCACGAGGCACCGTGGAGACGATCGGCTACCTCGTTGGCTCGCGCGAGGTGTTCGGCGCAGACCCGACCGCGTTCGCCGATTCGCGCATCGTGCACGTGAAGATCCGCGCCGCGGATCCCGCTGCGCTCGAGCGCTTCATCAATGCACGCGTCACCGTCGAGATTCGTCCGTGAATCCCGGTGTGCCGGTGGCGCTGCTGCAGTTGAAGAAGCATCCGCGTCGCGTTGTCATCGCGGTTGCAGGAATTGCCATGTCTTCCCTCGGCATCCTGTGCCAGATGGGCTTCGAGGATTCGCTGTTCCGGAGCGCCACGCGCCTCTTCCAGGAGCTCGACGCGGAGCTCGTGATGCTGAGCCCGCGCTACCAGTTCATGGTATTGCCGGCGCAGTTCAGCGAACGCCGCCTGTACCAGGCGCTCGCTGTTCCCGGCGTCGAATCCTTTTCCTCGCTGCAACTGGGCGTCGCGCCGTTCCGCAATCCGGTCACGCGGCAGACGCGCTCGGTGTACGTCGTCGGTACCGCGGGGAACGCGCCGATCTTCCGCAATGAAGACTGGCAACGGAAAGTCGCCCGGCTGCGCATGCCGGACGACGTGCTCTTCGACTCGCGCTCGCGACCCGAGTTCGGGCCCATCGAAGCGCTGTTCCAGCGTGGGCCGCTGCGCACAGAGATCGCCGATCGTAAGGTCCGCATCGTCGATCTGTTCGGGATGGGCGCCTCCTTCAGCGCCGACGGCACGGTCATCGCAACCGACGAGGGCTTCATCCGGCTCTTTCCCCATCGTCGCCCCGGACTCGTCGACCTCGGCCTGATCCATCTGCGAGCGGGCGCCGACCCCGCCGCCGTTCTTGCAAGCCTCGAGCGCGCACTGCCGGACGACGTTCTCCTCATGACCCATGCAGAGCTCAATCGCAGGGAGCAGGTCTACTGGCGCGGCACCACGCCCGCCGGCTTCATCTTCAAGACGGTGCTGATCATCAGCCTGCTGGTCGGATGCGTGAGCGTCTACCAGATTCTTTCCGCCGATGTCGCCGAGAACCTGCGTCAATACGCAACGCTGAAGGCGATTGGCTATCCCGACGCGTACTTCGTGAGGCTTACGTTTGAGAAGGCGTGGCTGCTCGCTTCGCTGGCCTATCCGCTCGGGTTCATCCTCGCCTACGGCGTGTATCTCAGCGCGACGCACCTGACGCTCGTCCCGCTCGTGATGACCTCGCTGCGCGCCCTCGGCGTGTATGCGCTCGTGCTGTCGGCCGCGTGCAGCGCCGGCCTGCTGGCGATCAGCCGCCTCGCGCGGTCCGATCTTGCGGAGCTGTTTTGAGCCTCGTTCCGGTCATTGCCGCGCGGGACCTTAAGTTCACGTACGCGCCGGGACGGGCCGTGCTGGAGTCGCTGTCGCTGACCGTGGCCCCCGGCGAGATCGTCGCCATCACCGGCGCCTCAGGTGCGGGCAAGACCACCCTCCTCACTCTTTGCGGCGCGCTCCGTTCCCTGCAAGCCGGTGAGCTGCGTGTGCTCGGCCAGAACGTGCGCACACTCAGTGCCGGGGACCAGAGAGCGCTCCGCAGCTCCATCGGCTTCATCTTCCAGTCGCACAACCTCATCGATGCGCTCACCGCGGGTCAGAACGTGGTGATGGGCATGCTCGGCGCGGCAGCGCCCGACGAGACGAGCCGGCTCGCCGTCGCAGCGCTGAAATCGCTCGGTCTCGGGCATCGCGTCGATGCCACACCCGCGCAACTTTCGGGAGGCGAGCGACAGCGCGTTGCCGTTGCCCGCGCGCTGGTGCGCAAACCACGGCTCATTCTCGCTGACGAGCCGACCGCTTCACTCGATGAAGCGTCCGCCAACGCGGTCAAGGAAGCGCTCAGCGATGCAGCTCGCATCCACGCCAGCGCGACTTTGCTGGTCACCCATGACTCGCGCCTCTTCGACATCTCGGATCGGGTACTGCGCCTCACCCACGGCGCTCTGCGGGAGGCGCCACGATGGGACGCCTGATGCGCGCGATTACCACGAGCCGCATGAACTATGTGCTTTCCTTCGCGCTCGATCTCGCTTGCGCGCTGTGGATGGCGTATCTGGGAGTACGAGATGCGGTGCCGTGGACCATGGCTATCGCGTCTTTTGCAGCAGGGGCGTTTGCGTTCACGCTGATCGAGTACGGCACGCATCGCTGGTTCTTCCATGAACGCGGGAAGTTCGCAGCGTCGGTGCATCGGTCGCACCACGAACACCCGGCTGCTCCGACCGCGCTGCCTTTCTTCTCGAGCCCCGTCGCCGCGGTCGCGGGCTCATGGCTGCTGCCGCCCTTTCTACTGTGCGGACTGTTCAGTGCCTACTTCTACTACTCGCTGCTCCATCATCTGCAGCACTGCGTGCGGGGAAGCTCGATCCGTCTCCATTGGCTGCAGCGCCGCTGGCGCGCGCACGCTGCACATCACGCACGGCCGAACACGAACTTTGGGGTCACGACCGCGTTCTGGGATCGCGTGTTCGGCACGCACTATTTGCCCGCAAGGCGCGGCATCCTGGCGAGCAATTCGGCAGCATCGCGCGTATCGGTTCCGTCCGCTCCATAGATCTTCAGCATCACTGCGTGTGCGCGCTCGGCGAGCGCACGAGCCTCTTCGATCTTGCCTTCCTCGAACAGCGTGCGGGCGAGCTCATAGCGCGTGTCGGCAAGGTCCCCGTGATCGTCGGGATACATCTTCATCTGGCCCGCCAACGCCTGCCGCAGGTAGTGTTCCGCATCCGCATAAGCGTGCTGCCGGTGCAGAAGCGTGCCGTAGGCGTACCACGTGTGAACGGTGTCCGGATGCTCCGGACCGTATGCGTTTCTGAACTTCGGCATCGCTTCGGCATAAGTGGCCGCAGCCTCATCCAGCTTGCCGGACACCTGCAGGAGCGTGGCAATGTTGATGAGCGTGCGTGCAACCTGCGGGCTGTTGTCGCCGAGCACGGCGCGCCGGCTTGCCAGCACTTCCTTCATGATCGCGCTGGATTCATCGAAGCGCTTGAGGCGTGCGAGCGCGTTCGCGGTGTTCTCCATGTCGACGATCGTTTCCGGGTGATTCTTGCCGAGGTGCTTCGTCTCCCCCTGCATGGCCTGGCGGTACCACGCCTCGGCTGCGGCATTCTTGCCGGAGTACAACGCAAGCGTGCCGAGGTTCGAGGCCGAACGCGCGGTGCGCACGTCCTCTGATCCGAAGAGCTTCACATGAATGTCATAGCCGCGGCGGACGAGCTCCTCGCCGCGGACGAAATCCCCTTTGTGTACGCCGACGATGAGGCCCAGCTCTTCGGCCGCGTCGGCGACCTCGCTGCTATCCGAACCGAACAGGCGTTCACGGATGGCGAGCGCCTCCGTGGCCGCCTGCATCGCCGGATCGAAGTCACCCTTGTACTTCAGGATCGCTGCGCGATCGAGCAGGCTCTGGGCGACGAGCGCGTGAGTGTCGCCGAAGAGCCTGCGCCGGATGTCGAGCGCCTGTCGACTGATGCCGTCGGCTTCTGCGTAGTTGCCACGTGCCTGATGGAGGCTCGCAAGGTCCGCGAGGCTTTCCGCAACCTCGGCATGCTCCGCACCCAACATTCGTTGCCGCGTTTGAAGCGCCGCGCGGATCGCGCGTTCGGCCTCGTCGAGGCGCCCGAGGCTCAGATACGTTTTGCCGAGCGTTCGACGCACGGCTGCACCGACCAGTGGCTCTCCTGCAAAAGCAGAATCGATCCGTTCGTCGGCTCGCTTCAGCGTCTCGCGCACGCTGATCTCCGAGCCCGTCTGCCACGGATCGGCCGAGCCCAGTGTGTCCTGCAGAAACGCGTTGATCGAAGAGGCTTTGGCTGCTTCGGAGGCCGCGCGATCGCGTTCCGCGGCGATCCGCTTCACCTGCACGGCACTCACAGCTGCAAATGCAATCACGAGCAGCAGCACGATGGACGCGAACGCCGTCCCCACACGATGCCGGCGCATGAACTTCTGCATTCGGTACGCAGGAGTCGGCGAACCGGCGAGCACCGGTTCGTGCTCCAGGTAACGCTGGGTGTCTCGTGCAAGCTCGCCGGGGGATGCGTAACGGCGCGTGCGATCCTTTTCCAGCGCCTTCAGCACGATCCAATCGAGGTCGCCGCGCAGTTGTCGACGCAAGGTTCCGGCATCGGTGTGGCGGAGTCTTGCCAACAGCTCCGCCCGCGCACCACCCAGGGTCGCAAGTTTCGCGCTCGGTCGCTGCGGATCGATCTCGCGGATGCTCCGTCGCAATTCGATCAGGGCGTCGCCCCGCTCTGCCTTCAGGTCGAAGGGAAGAACGCCGACGAGCAGCTCGTACAGCAGCACGCCGAGCGAATACACGTCGCTGCGCGTGTCGACGTCGAGCCTTCCCAAGTCCATCTGCTCCGGACTCGCGTACGCCGGTGTGCCGAGCATCGTCGTCCCGATTTCGGTCAGCGTCGCATCGGCGAGGTCGGGGAGCGGTGCGACCATCTTGGCCAGCCCGAAGTCGATGACCTTCGGTTGCGCGCGACCGTCCTGCCGGGTCACCAGCACGTTGGAGGGCTTGATGTCCCGATGGATGACCCCTTTCTGATGTGCGTGCTGAACGGCATCGCACACCTGCTGGAACAGCACCAGGCGCTGCGGAACACTCAGCTCCCCCTCGTCGCAATAGCGCGTGATGCGCGCCCCGCGCACGTACTCCATGACGAAGTACGGACGCCCGCCGGGCGTGACACCCGCATCGAACACCTGCGCGATGCCCGGATGCTGCATCAGGGCGAGCGCCTGACGCTCCGCCTCGAAACGGGCAACGATCTGGCGCGTATCCATCCCGGCCCTGAGCAATTTCAGTGCGACGACGCGCCGCACGGGTGCATGCTGCTCGGCCTCCCAGACTTCGCCCATGCCGCCGTGCCCCAACTCGCGGATCAGCCGATAGTGGCCGATGACCTGGCCCGCCTCGGCGAGTCCCCGATGCGCGGTGCCGTTCGCCTGCACGACGGAAACCATCGATCGCGCGCGCGAAGCTGCCGCCAGGTGTCCCACCGTTTCCAGGCACGACTCGCATTCCGATACGTGTGCCTGGATGAGCGAAGCGTTCGCCGCGGGAAGCTCGCCCGAAGCGAATGCCGCGATGACATCCGCGGGCGGACAGTGAATAGCTGGATTGGCGGCCATTGTTGTTGATTCTCGCGCCGTCGAAAACGAGCATGATAGCCTACGAATGTGTCATCCGAGTCCATCACTGCAGAGCGCGCTTTCGATATTGGACGCGAGACGTTCCCCCAGATCGACCTCGACCGCACGACATTCCTCGTCTTCGCGGCGAGCCGCGCCGAGACGTGGAACGGCAATCCCGAACGGGCGGCGGACCTGTATCTCGCCTGTGCCTGTATCGAACGAGTGCCGGCCGGTGTCGCCGCGTTCATGGACCGCTTCGGCGAACGGGTGCCCGCCTACCTCGGGAAGCTCGCGCGCAACCCGGACCTGGTCGCGGAGGTCCGTCAGATCCTCCTGACCCGGTGTATCGTGGGTGATGCAGGGCATCCGCCGGCGTTATCGACCTACAGCGCCACGGGCTCGCTCGAAGGGTGGCTGCGGGCGACCGCCGTCCGCGAAGCGCTCGCGCTCAATCGGCGGGGTCAGGCGACGTCCGACAACTTCGAAGCCGAGCTCGAAGCGCGCACACCCTGGGCGGACCGCGAGCTGTCACTCTTTAAAGAGGTGTACCAGGATGCGGTCGCGCGGGCTTTCGCCGTGGCCTGTTCCGAAATCGGGGCCGAGGATCGCGCCCTGTTACGCCTCCATTATGTCAACGGTGTGACAACGGCCAGCCTCGCCGGCATGTACGGAATTTCCCGCGCGACCCTGATCCGGCGGCTCGCATCGGCCAGGTCACTGCTCCTCCAGCACGTGAAATCTTCCCTGCGGCGCGCCTCGGGCGTGGCCGACCAGGACTTCGACAGCATCGTGCGACTGGTCAGAAGCCAGATCGACCTGCACCTCTCCCGCGTTCTGCAAGAGCCCGCCTCCCCCGCGTGAGTCACCTGGGCATCTCGCTCCTCTTAAGCGCAGAGGAGCCGACATCCCAGCCGGCTTCACGTGGAGAAGGTGCTCATGAAAACGCAAAACAAGGTCTCATTGCTGCTGGCGCTCGGCGCATGCGCGCTCGGCACCGCCGCGATTGGCGCGGAGAGCTGGCCCGCGGGGGGTCGCGACCTGGCGAACTCGCGCTTCCAGCCGTCCGAAACGGCCATCAGCCCGGCGACTGCGGCCGGTCTCAAGCTGCGCTGGTCGGTCGCTACCAGCGGAGATGTCACTGCCACTCCGGCGGTGGACACGAAGGCGGTCTACTTTCCGGACTCAGCCGGCTTCCTTTACAAGGTCGACCGCAAGACTGGCGCCGTGCTCTGGAAGCGCCCGGTGTCCGACTACACCGGCATCGCTGGCGATTTCGCGCGCGGCTCGCCCGCGATTGTCGGCAACACGCTCATTCTCGGGAATCAGAGTGGCAAGCTCTCCGCGCCGCAGCCCGCGCGGGTCTTCGCGGTGGACACGCGAACCGGCGCACCGCTCTGGTCCACGCAGGTCGACTCGACCGTCTTTTCGTTCATCACTCACTCACCCCTCATCGCCGGGAATACCGCGTACGTCGGCATTGCCTCGAATGAGGAGCTGATCGCGGCGTTCGTGCCGAAGGCATTCTGGCAGTGGAATTTCCGGGGCAGCGTCGTCGCGCTCGACGTCGCAACCGGCGCGATCAAGTGGCAGACCTACACGGTGCCGCAGGGTTACTACGGTGGCGCCATCTGGGGCAGCACCGGTGCGATCGATCCCGGGTCCAACAGTCTCTACATGGCCACCGGCAACAACTACTCGCTGCCGGAAAGTGTGCTCGAGTGTCTGCGCGGCGGCGGCACCCCGGTGGGCTGCATGAGCCCGGCCAACCTGTTCGATTCGATCGTGTCGTTCGATCTCACGACCGGCGCGATCAAGTGGGTGGCACGCGGCCTGAGCTATGACGCATGGAATGTGGGCTGCGGCCTCGCCGTGCCGGGCTTCGTCATCCCGCCGAACGACAACTGTCCCGATCCGAAGGGTCCGGACTGGGATTTCGCGCAGGGACCCATGCTGCTCGCCGGTGGCGGTGTCGGCGCGGGCCAGAAGAGCGGCGTCTTCTGGACGTTCGCTGCGAAGACCGGTGCCCCTCGCTGGACCACGCAGGCAGGTCCGGGTGGCCTGACGGGGGGACTGCAATGGGGCTCGGCGACGGATGGTCGGCGCGTCTACGTCGCGATTTCGAACAGCGGGCCGACCGGCAGCGGCCAGGAGCCCCAGCCGTGGCCGCTCGTGAACGGCAACGTGACGCTGAGTGGTGGATGGGCGGCGCTGGATGTAAAGACCGGTGCGGTGCTCTGGACGACGCCTGATCCGAATGGCAGCCGCGCGGAAGCGGCCGTCAGCGTCGCAAACGATGTCGTCTTCGGATGCAACCTGGATTTCACGAAAGGAACGATGTACGCGTTGAATGCGAAGACCGGCGCGCCGCTGTGGTCGTTCGACAGTGGCGGCCCCTGCAACGCCGGGCCGTCGATCGCAGATGGAATGGTGTTCTGGGGAAGTGGCACGTTCCTCGGCACACCGGGACCGAAGAAGGTTTTCGCTTTCGGCTTGTAATCGAGTGACGGGAGGGCGGCGACGCCATGCGTCGTCCGCTCTCCTCCTCGCGGATTTGTCGTTTCGCGCAGCGTCGCCAACACGCGTCAGTGAATCCGCACGGGCCATCTGCTCCGTAGAGCTGCACGGAGGGTCCACCCATGCGCAGCTCGCTTCACCAGACGCTCACCTCCCTGTTACCGGCGCTGTGCCTCTCAGGCGCGCTGCTCGGCGCAACGGCCGCGCAGGCCCACTACGTGTCCGGCGGCCGCATTTACGACGCACAGGCGAAGCCAATCACGATCCGCGGCGTCAACTGGTTTGGCTTCGAGACCGAGACGCGCGTGGTGCACGGCCTGTGGGCGCGCAACCTCACGGATATGCTGGACCAGATGAAATCGCTCGGCTTCAACGCCGTGCGCGTGCCGTTCTGCCCTGCCGTCATCAACGGCGCGGCGACGAGCTCCATCGACTTCAGCAAGAACCCCACCCTGCAGGGACTCACGAGCCTGCAGGTGCTGGACGTGCTCGCGACCGAGATGGACAAGCGGGGCCTGTATTTCCTGATGGACCATCATCGTCCGGACTGCAATGCCATCTCGGAGCTCTGGTACGTCAACGGTTACACCGAAGCGCAGTGGATTGCGGACCTCAAGTTCATCGCGAATCGCTACAAGGACTACGCGTACTTCCTCGGCATGGACCTCAAGAACGAACCGCACGGCGCGGCGCGTTGGGGCAGCGGAAACGCAGCGGTGGACTGGAACAGCGCGGCCGAGCGGGCCGGAGCCGCTGTCCTGTCCGTGGCCCCGCAGGCACTGATATTCGTCGAAGGTGTTGGCGACGGCTCCTACTGCACGACCGTGAACAGCGGCATCTGGTGGGGCGGCAACGTGAATCCCCAACTCTGCAAGCCGCTCAACATTCCCGCCGACCGGCTGGTGCTCTCGCCTCACGTGTACGGGCCGGATGTGTTCAACCAGTCGTACTTTTCGGCTGCTGATTTTCCGAACAACATGCCTGCGATCTGGAACAGCCACTTCGGTGACGCGTACGCGCAGGGGTATGCAGTCGTAATCGGCGAGACCGGCGGCAAATACGGCCGCGGCGATCCGAAAGACAAGGTGTTTCAGGATTCGCTGTTCGCGTATCTCGATCGGAAAGATCTGCGTGACGTCTTCTACTGGTCGTGGAACCCGAACAGCGGCGACACGGGCGGCATTCTCAATGACGACTGGACGACGGTGCGCCAGGACAAGGTAGATCTGCTGCAAGCGTTCTGGGCGAAGACGAGCACGTCTCCGGCGCCGACGCCCACACCAACGCCCGCGCCAACACCAACACCGACGCCTACACCAACACCGGCGCCGGCGCCAAGTCCGAGCCCAACACCCGCGCCCACGACACCAACGACACCGAACCCGCCTGCGCAAACGTCACCGGTGACGACGCCCACGGCCCCGGGCATGAACAACGATCGCTACGGCGGTGGCGGTGCGTTCGATCTGTTGTCGCTGGCGTTGTTGATCGTAGGTTCATTTCTGGGCGCCGCTCTCGGCGCGCTCAAAGGTCGCCGCCGCAAGACACGCATGCGATTGCTGAGGCTCTCTTAGCGCTGATCCTTTTCATCCCCGTTTTCGGCTTCTCTCCTGTGCCAGCCCAAAAAATACCAAATCACCTGCGGCACAGGAGGATCCATGCCGACCTCGAGGATGTTGAAGGTACTGGTGGCATTCGCCACCGTGATGACGTTCGCGAGCGGAGCCACGACGGCGCACGAGCGCTCCTCGTCCGTGAGCGGCAACACTGTCACGCGATGGAATGCCATCGCACTCGAAGTGTTGCCCGTCGATCCAGGCCTCGTCATGGATTCACGCGCCCTAGCGATTTTCCACGCCGCTATTCATGACGCCGTCAACGGCGTGAAACCTCGTTATCAGCCGTATACCGCGCAGCTTTCCGCGCCAGGCGCATCCGTCGACGCAGCGGTCGCCGCCGCAGCTCACGATGTGCTCGCAGCACTCTCACCGAGCATGGCGGTGAAAGTCGAAATTGCCTACGCCGCCGCACTTCTCGCCGTGCCCGAAGGCAACGCGAAACAGTCCGGTATCAGGCTCGGCCAGCAGGCTGCAGCAGCGAATCTCGCGCGCCGGCTTGGCGATGGAGCCGATACATCCACGGGGCCGGCATACGTACCCAATGGCCAGCCCGGCAACTACGACTTCGTGCCGCCGTTCGCAGGTCCACCGTTGGGCCAGGCCGCGTTGTTTCCCTCGTGGGGCAAGGTGACGCCGTTCGCGATCGATCTCGCGGACCATCAGCTTCCAGGGCCCGATGCGCTGACGAGCGCAGCCTATGCGAGCGACGTGAACTTGCTGAAATCCATCGGCCGGCTCGACAGCAAGACGCGCACACCGGAGCAGACGGACATCGCGCTGTTCTGGTTCGAGTTCTCACCGCTGGGGTGGAATCGCATCGCCAACACGATTCTCGTGCAGGAAAATGCAGACGTGTGGCGTTCGGCGCGCGTCCTCGCGCTCGTGAACTTCGCACTGGCGGATGGCTACATCGCGGGCTTCGAAGCGAAGTATCACTTCAAGTTCTGGCGTCCGTACACGGCGATTCGCAAAGCGAACAATGACGGAAACCCTGCGACGACCGCCGACCCGACCTGGCTGCCGTTGCAGGCGCCCGCGTTCTTCACGCCGCCGGTTCCGGACTACCCGTCGACGCACACGGTGCTCGGCGCTGCGGCCGCCGAAGTGCTGATTCGCAATTTCGGCGATCGCGTGTCGTTCAAAGTCGTCAGCACGACGCTCCCCGGTGTGATTCGTCGCTTCGACAGCTTCACCGCCGCGGCGTGGGAGAACGGCCTGTCTCGCGTCTATGGCGGCATTCACTTCCGCCACGCCGTGCATGATGGTTTCCGACAGGGAAAGGGCATCGGCCGCGAAGTGAGCGGCATGCTCCCGCGTCTGACCGACTGATCGCAGGCGCTACGCTGGATCGCGGTGCTGCCCGTGAGGTACTTCGTGCGGGACATTCCACCCGAAGTACACCTCGACCACCGCGATCCGGCCATTCCGGATCGTGAGGATCTCGGTGTTCCGGAAGTGCTTGCCGCTGGTGCTCGCTGCTTCGTAGGTCACGAAGACGCGTTCGCCGTCCTGAACCACATACTTGAATTCGAAGCTCGCGGTGCTGGCGCTGTTCGGCCAGCAGATCTCGAAATAGCTCTTGCGATCGAGCGCATTGTCGAGTGGGCTCACGAACCGGAAGTCCTCGGCGAGCAGGCGTTCGGCAGCCGCGCGATCCTTCCCGGCGAACGCCTCGTACATGCTCCTGGCGATGTCGATGTTCGAGCTCATGAGTCGTACTGCAGCTGTTCGTCGAAATCCGGCCGGCCGCCCGGAAGGAGATCGAACAGGTTCCAGAAGGGTTCGAGCGGACCGGCGGCGCGCGGGTCCTGGCCCGGATCGCTCGCGGCCCACACCAGATCCGATGCCCAGAAGAGGCTGATGCTTCCCTCTGCATCGCGCTTGAACACGAGCATCATCGGAATTTGCTGACCGTCTTCGTCCTCAGCGTGGTAGTCGCGCTTGAAGCGCGTTCCTGTCGAAGAGAGAAGCCGCAGGTGCTGCCAGCCGCGATCGCGAGCGACGTTCAGGAGATTCTCGAGCGTGGTGTTGGCGACGACCGCGAAGTTGCCGCCACCGGCTTCGAAATGGGGCGCAGCGCTGTTCAGCTGATCCAGCAATCCCGTGCAGGATGGACATGGCTGATCCTTCACAGGAAGCCGCGCCGTAGCGCCACTCTTCGCGGGATCGCGAGTGTCGGTCTTGTGACGCGGAAACATGTAGCAGTAGACGATGAGGCTGTTGGTGCCGGGTCGGAACAACTCGGACAGTTTCACCTTCGCGGGTTTACCGTCGGGCCCGAGTCCCGTGAAAACGTAGTCCTCGCGAGTCCGAGGGCCAGGGGGTAACGCGCGGCGCATCTCTGCGACGCGCTCCATGTGGCGGCGTAGCTCAACCTCTTCGGCGAGCAGCGCCGTGCGCGCATTTCGATAGGCCTCGCTCGCGTCCGGGGCAGGCTTGTTCGTACGCTTCGCCACGTCTGCGGCGGGTGTGAGTTGGGTGGTCATGAGGGATCCCAAGCAATGCACATTCCCGCGGGATCCCATGCGAAAAACGTGACATGACCGACGCGTTCAGGCCTCAGACGGCCCTTGGGTCGGGCGGCGAAAGTCCCGAGACCTACGTCTCAATTTCCAGTCCGTGACCTGTTATGCAGTGCACTACCCCGATGCGACGTATCGTGTCAGGCCATGCTCACTGCGCGACTCATTCACAGCGTCGCCGCCTCTACCCTCCAGCGCGATCGGGACCAGCTGGAGAAGGCTATTGCGCACCTCATTCTGCAGTTCCTGCAGGCCCGTTCCGTCACGGTCGCTTATTTCAGCGAAGAGGAAGGCGGACGCCAGATCATCCGGCGCACCGTCGCCACGGATGGCCAGCCCGAGCCGGAGCCGGTTCCGTTCAACGAAAGGCTCTGGAACGAGTGCATCCAGGCCAACGCATTCATGGAAGGTGTCACTCCCGAGGGCGAGCTGATCACCGTGTTCCCGCTTCACGTGCGGGCAGATGTCCGGCGCGTGGTACAGGTGCACACAACCGAGTCCCTTGCCATTCCGCAGCTCGACATCGTGTATGGCGTCCTGCGTATCATCGAAAATCATCTCGCCCTGCTCGACTACGGCGAGCGCGACACGCTGACGGGCCTCCTCAATCGCAAGACATTCGAGTCCCGCTTCAACAAGGTGAAGTCCGAACCGGGCGACGGCGGACGCGCGACCAACGACCCCACGTGGCTCGCGCTCGTGGACATCGATCACTTCAAGGTCATCAACGATACGCAGGGCCACCTGTTCGGCGACGAAGTGCTGCTGCTCGTCAGCCAGCTCATGAAGCGCAACTTCCGCGGCGCCGACCAGCTGTTCCGCTTCGGCGGCGAGGAGTTCCTGATCATCCTCGGCGAGACGAGCGAACAGGGCGTTCAGATCGCGCTCGAGCGCCTGCGTGTCGCCATCGCCGAGTTCAAGTTTCCGCAGCTCGGGACGGTGACGATCAGTCTCGGCTACACGCGCGTGCTGCCGACCGATGTCGCCACCACGTGCGTCGAGCGCGCGGACGAAGCCCTCTACTACGCCAAGAACCACGGCCGCAACAACGTGCAGTATTACGAGTCGCTCGTCGCCTCGGGAGAGCTGCAGCCCAAAAATGAGTCCGGCGAGGTTGATCTTTTCTGATTGGAAAAAAGTCGCCTGCGGCGCTTTTTTCGAGACCCTACACGGACACCGGCGGCAAAAAGCGTCGTTTTTGCCGCCTGCCTCGTCGCGTATCATGTTCGCATGAACATCGATCCAGCCCGGCAGGACGAGCTGCGGGAAATCGCAGCCCGCGTGCTCCGCGAATACGGCTTTCTCCCCGAGTTTTCCCCGCAGGCGAAGCGACAAGCTGCCGAGGCTACGGCGCCGGGCGGCGCGACGCCTGACGTTCGCGACTTGCGGAAGCTCCTCTGGTGTTCGATCGACAATGACGATTCGCGCGATCTCGACCAGCTGAGCGTAGCCGAGCCGGTGTCCGGGGGCGCAGTGCGTGTCCTGGTGGCGATCGCGGATGTCGACTGCCTCGTCACTCTGGGCTCCCCGGCCGACGATCACGCCGCCCACAACACCACATCCATCTACACAGCAGCCGGCATCTATCCGATGTTGCCGGAGCGATTGTCGACGCATCTCACTTCGCTCAACGAGAACGAGGAGCGGCTGGCGGTCGTCGTTGATATGACGGTGTCAGAGGAAGGATCACTCGCGCGTTCCGGCTTGTATCGCGCACGCGTGTTCAATCATGCGAAGCTCGCTTACGGGAGCGTAGCTGCGTGGCTCGAAGGACAGAGCGCGCCACCTCCCCGTCTCGCAGCGGTGCCCGGTCTCGATGCACAGCTTCGTCTTCAGGATCAGGCCGCGCAGCTTCTGAGGCAGCGACGCTACGAGCGCGGCGCGCTGAGCCTCGAAACGCGTCAGCCGCGCGCCGTGTTCAGCAATGGAGTTTTGAGCGATCTGCGCGATGAGCAGAAGAACCGTGCGCAAGAGCTGATCGAGGACCTGATGATCGCCGCCAACCAGGTCAGTGCGCGTTACCTCACCGAGAAAGGCTTCGCCTCCGTGCGCCGCGCGCTCGCCGCGCCCGCGCGCTGGGATCGCATCGTTGCCCTCGCCGCCCAGCGCGGCGAACGCCTCCCGGCTGCGCCGGACTCCGCTGCGCTCGATGCATTCCTGCGCCGTCAGCGTGCAGCGGATCCGAACGGATTCGGCGAGCTGTCCCTGTCCGTCGTGAAGCTGATCGGCGCCGGTGAATACGTGCTCGAAGTTCCGGGCGATTCCGCGGTAGGTCACTTCGGCCTGGCCGCGCAGGACTACACGCATTCGACCGCCCCGAACCGACGCTTCGTGGATCTCGTTACTCAACGCCTGCTGAAGGCCGCTCTGACCGGCGCGAGCTCGCCGTATTCCGAAGAGCAGTTGCGTGCGCTGGCCGCGCATTGCTCCGAGCAGGAAAAAGATGCGTCGAAAGTCGAGCGCCAGATCAACAAGTCCGCGGCCGCCCTCCTGCTTGCCTCGCGCATCGGCGAACGGTTCGATGCGGTGGTGACCGGAGCATCGGCCAAGGGCACATGGGTCCGGATCGGACGGCCGGCTGCAGAAGGAAAACTCGTGCGCGGATTCGAGGGCCTGGACGTGGGCGATCGCGTTCGCGTACGTCTCATGGATGTAGACGCTGCGCGCGGCTTTCTCGACTTCGCACTGCAATAAGGAGGATCTGCCATGAGCCCCACCGGTATGAGTGCCGAAGATCGCCTGGACATCTTCGATCTGTTTGCCCGGTACGCGTGGGCGTACGACTGCAGCGACGACGAGGCGTACGCCGAGACGTTCGCTCCCGACGGCGTGCTGAAAGGCAACCAGATGAACGTGACCGGGCGCGAAGCGATCCGCCAGGCCATCCACCATTTCTTCGAAATGCGCGGCACGAGTCTCTGGCAGCACCACTACGATCACCTCAGGATGGAAGGCAACGATCGGGAGTGCACCGTGTGGAGCTACTGGGCAGTGCTCGAACATCACCGCGTGGACGACCGGTACGGCGTCGGCCGCCTCGGGCATCACTTCAGCCGCTGCGTGAAGATCGATGGCCGGTGGTACTTCAAGGAACGCGCGTTCTCGCTCGATCTCACCGACGGGTTGCCGTGGAAGCGCAATAGCGCCTGATCCGCGGCCACGCCAACGGGTTGTCTTTGCGAGGTTGCGTCGAATGGATTACAAGTGCGATCGATGAAGACCCTGGACGCCCTGCTCACGATCGCCGCCCTCTCGCTCGTGGCCATTCCAGCCACTGCACAGCATGTGGCCGACCCTGGATTCAAGAGTGTCGGACGCGGCGCGCCGGTGGTTGCCGACCTGAGGAAGTACGACCTCGTCGGCCCGTCCGTGCGCCCGCCCACCGGCATGCAACCCGCATCCGGCCCGCCCGACCAGGCACTCTATTACTCTGCTCGCGACGGGGCGGCGCCGCCCGGCGTGAAGCCCCTCCCGGTGGATCTCTTCACCACGAAGGACTTCTACAAGGACAAGGCGTTTTGGAGCGATCGGCGGTACTTCCGCTGCAACAGCCCCGTGGCGATCGAAGAGCAGTGGGGTGCGAACGGCCCGCGCTTCATCACGCCCGAAGCGGGCGGGGCCAAGGCCGCGGCCTGGGGCTTCTGCGATCGAGACTATCCGCGGGCCGCAATCGTGAGCCCGTACAAATTCAAGACGGCGCAGGAACACTACGAAGCACTGCTCGCTGAGACGCGCAAGCGCGGCGGTCCCACGAAGCACACGTATGCCACCGTTCCTGGCGAATGGACTGGCCGCTACATGCATCCTGGGCGCACGCCCGGCAACGTCTGGTGGTACCGCATGCGGAACAACCAGATGTCGACCATTCTCTCGCTGCTGACACCCGAGTATCAGCAACGCATGGTGCAGATGGCCTATCACGAAGGGCACGATGGCGTCGCGCACTGGCCATCCCAGTACTGCTGGCCCGAAGGCTTCATGCGGCGCTGGGCCGCGCCGGCGACGTGGGACTGGAGCTTTCTGGTCACGCCATCCCAAGTGCAGATCCTCGCGGGCGTTGCGCGCAACTTCATCACCAACATTCACATCGGCCGCGAGTTCAACATGAGCGGCGCCGTCCCGCGCCTCGGCGCGGACGTGCCGCGCTGGTACGGCGAGACGATCGGGTTCTGGGACAAGGATGTGCTCATCACCTGGACCTCCAACATCCAGGGCTGGTTCGCGCATGGCGCGTTCGAATACTCGAACAAGATGCAGACCATCGAGATCTACGCGCCGAACCGCGACGACAAGGGCAAGTTCCTCGGCCTGAACCACGAGACCATCCTGTACGACCCGGACGCGCTGGTGGAGCCGGTCCGCATCATCAGGAACTACACCAAGACGAGCGGCTTCGAGGAAGGCGACCCGTACGTCTTCATCGAATGCATTCCGACGATCTACCCTTTGAAGGGCAAGGCGACGCCCGTGTCGCCCGGCCAGGTGATCGAGTACGAGATTCCGGACCTGTACGGCCGGCCCTGGGCGCAGATGTGGGAACGCTATAACGAACAGGGCATGCAGAAGCCCGCCGAGAAAGACATCTTTACGTACGAATGATCAGAACCGGAACGTGTAGCTCGCCTTCACGCTGAGATCGGACGTGACGGACTTGAGCCGCCCGTCCTTGTCGAAATCCTGGAAGCTCCGGTTGAACACCAGGAACATCTCCTGCCCTGCCTTCGGGATCCACGTCACGCGGCTGTGAATGCCGAATACCTCGGACACGTCGTCGTACTGGAACAGGCTGATCCAGTTGAGCCGGGATGACAGGGCGACCTCCGAGGTGGCGCGCGCGAGCCGCGTGATGAATCGGCCTTGCGGCAGATCGACGTCGTTCCAGTCGTACGCGAGCCGCAGCGTGAAGTGGCGCGACTGTTTCCACACGAATTCGCCGCCCAGATTGAGCCGTTCACCGTTGTAGAAATCGCCCGTTCGCACGCTCAGGCGTCCGGCGTACTTTCGCTGCGGACCGGTGACGATGTCGAAGCCATAGTCGTCGAACGAATAGCGGCCTGGCTGGATCACGACCCTGCGCGTGCCGCTCGAATAGATGGCGAACGGCTGCACGACGCGCTCGTCGTTCGCAGTCGCGACCAGTCGCGCCGTATCGCGGCCGCGCGTTTCGACTTCCAGGGGACGGAACGCGACGATCTGCGTGTCTACTTCGTTGTCGGCGAGAGAAGTGACGTGGAACGCATCCAAGCCCGCAAAGATGGACTGCAGAGTTCGACCGCCGATGATTCGCGTGTAGCCGACATCGCCGACCAGGTCGCGCACATCCGTGCGGCTCACGAATCCGAGCGCGGGAAAGAAATTCTTCTCGAGCTGCCGCAGGCTCGCGCCGCCGCGCCAGCCCGATGCATTCGGCATCCGCATGCCGAGGCCGAACGCCGCGTCTCCGCCGCTGATCCCTTGCGTCTGCGAGCGTTGATACCAGAGGTCCCCTTCCAGCGTGCGCCCGCCCGCAAGGCGCGAGTTCAGAAACAGGAAATCGGCGCCGACGACCGAGTTGTCGAGATTGGACGTTGGATTGCCCGACGTCGCGATCATGCCGACCGAGGATTCCTCCAGCACATTCATCGACACGCGGCTCACGAGCGCAGTGGTCGGCTCCACCACGGTCCCGTTCGGAGCGACGAATTCGTCCTGCCGCACGGCCAGCGCGCCGATATTGAAGCGCCCGATGCGCCCGGCGAGCTTCCCGCCGTAGTCGATGTCGACCGGCGTGCCGAGAGGGGAGAGACCGATGCGGCGTGAGAAGAACGGCCGGCCATTCTCCTGGCCGGCACGCGAGACGGAACGGTTGTTGAGCAGAAAACCGGCCGCGCCGATGCGGCCGAACTCGAACAGGTCCGCATCGCTCAGGAAGAAGTCGCGCTTCTCGGGAAAGAACAGGTTGAAGCGCGTGAGATTGACCTGGCGGTCGTCGACTTCGGTCGCCGAAAAGTCGGTGTTCACCGTGAGCGAGCCCATGAGCGCCGGCGTGAGCTTGTAGTACACGTCCAGCGACGGGTCGGTCGTGAGCGCGCTGCTCCCGGTCGCGTAGGTTTTCGCTTCCTTCACCGAGACGCCGGGCACGATGTCGAGCCCGGTGCCCTGATCGAGGCCGGCGAGGCCCTTCGCCTCACCGAGGATGGCCGGGTTCCAGGTCCGGTTGCGCGACACCCAGAGCATCTCCTCGCCCCGGCGCCGGATGGCGCGTGACACGTTGAAACCCCAGGACTCGATGGCCGGATCGAACGGCAGCGACTTGAACGGGATCGCCATTTCCGCGGTCCAGATGCCCTCGCCCACGTCGCCGCCCGCTTCCCAGATCACCGTCCACTCCGACTGGAGCTGATTGTTCTGGTAGAGCATGTCGTTGCGGACGCCGTTCGCGTTCGTTTCGAAGCGATAGCCCTGCCGATGCGAGTTGAACGGGTCGATGATGATGGCGAGCCGGTCGTCCTCCGCGAGGCTCGAGCCCTGCTTCATGATGTTGCGTGTGATTTCTCGAGGCGCGCCGCTGTCCCACATGCGTGCGGCGACGTAGATCGCGTCCTTGTCGTAGGTGACGTACACCTCGGTGCGCTCCGAGGGCGGCGTCTGGTTGCCGGGACGAATCTGGTGGAAGTCGCCGATGCGCGCGGCATTCAGCCACGCCTCATCGTCCACCTTGCCATCGATGATGGGTGGAACGTCCGTGCGAACCATCTGCACGAACTTCGGTTCCTGCGCCGAAACTCCCCCGAGGGCGGCGGCAAGTGCGATGCCTGCGCCGACGCGTACTTTGTTTTTCACGCCGGCAATGTACAGGCACTATCCCGTCGTCGTCATGGTCTTCCTTCCGGGCGTTCAGGTCGCTGCGGGGGTGGCGTGTTCAGGCGCTTCAGCGCTTCGCCGAGCAGGCGAATCTCTTCGCCGTAGCGCGCCCAGTCGCCGGCGCGCTGGGCTTCGATTGCGCGTTGGTAGTGCTGTTGCGCTTCGGCGGCCGGCGGGCTGGGAGATGGCGACGGCACGGCGGAGCCAGGTTCCGCCGCGCGCGGCTGTTGGGCACGTTCCTGCGTCAGCGTTGCGCGTTCCGGTGTACCGCTCGCGGGGAACAGACGTTGGAGCGCTTCCTCGAGCGTCGCTTCCATGACGATGTAGTTCTGATAAGCAACCACAACGCGCTTCAACTCCGGAATGCGTCCGCCCGCCGCACGCAGATACAACGGACGGATATAGAGCAGCGATTCCTCGATAGGAATGACGAGCAGGTTGCCCTGGATGACCTCCGATCCCTGCTGGTTCCACAGCGTGATCTGAGGCGCGATCACCTGATCCTGGCTGATGCGCGCGGCCACCTGCCGCGGCCCGAAGATCACGGTCTGCTTCGGGAACTGGAACACCATGAGCTGCCCGTAGTTCTCACCGTCGCTGCGCGCGACCATCCAGGCTGCGAGATTGTCTTTCTGGCGCGGCGTGTAAGGCAGCATCTGGATGTACTCGGCATCCTTCTCGCCCGGCAGTTTCATGATCGTGTAATACGGAACCATCGACCGCGCTTCGCCCCCACCCTGCTGGAGCGAAGGCACGTCCCACTGATCCTCGCGGTTGTAGAAGGTCGAGGGATTCGTCATGTGGAACGTGGCGAACATCGCGGCCTGCAAGGCGAAGATGCCCTGCGGATAGCGCAGCCGAGTGCGCAGATCCTCCGGCATTGCCGACAGCGGCTCGAACAGATGGCTGAACACGCGAGCGAGCGTGGCTGCAATCGGATCCTTCGTGTCGATCAGGTGGAAGCGCGTCGTGCCGTCGTAGGCATCGATCGTCACCTTCACCGAATTGCGGATGTAGTTGATGCCGCCCCCACTGGGCGTGGAATACGGATACAGCCGGCTGATCGTGTACGCATCCTGTATCCACAGGAGTCGCCCTTCGGAAATCGAAAGGTACGGGTCCCCGTCGTACGTGAGGAACGGCGCGATGCGCTCGACGCGCTCCGCGATGCGCCGGTACATCAGCACGCGGCTGTCCGCGTTGAGGTTCGGCGAGAACAGCGTGTCGGGCGAGCTGAAGCGGATGGCCAGCATCAGCCGGCGAAAGAAGCCACCAACCTCGACACCGCCCTTGCCGGCGTAGCTACCGAACACGTTCGCATCGCCGCGCGGATAGTCGAACTCCTGCGTAGCGGTCTTCACGAACACGTGATCGTTCGAGCGCTCGCCGAAATAGATTCCAGGCTGGGAGACCTTCAGATCCACCGTGGACTGCAGCGGCAGGTCCTTGAGGAACAGCACCGGCAGACCTTCCGGCGTCACCTCGTTCACGGGGCCCAGCGTCAGTCCGTAGCCGTGCGTGAAGGTGAGGCGCTGGTTGATCCACGTGCGGCTGGGGAGGGATTCGGAATTCAGCTCGCGCGCGGACAGCATGATCTGCCGGTACTTGCCGTCGATCACGTAACGGTCGTTGTCCACCGAGTTGAAATCGTAGTACGTGCGGATTTCCTGGATCTGCCCGAACGTGTCGAGCAGCGGCTGGTCGTTCCACAGCGGCACGTTGTCCAGTGTGGCAGCGTTGCGCGTGATATCCGCGCGAGTGAGCGTGGCATCGCCGGAGATGCCGCGCTCCACGACCCGATCGAGCGCAAACGCCGAGCGCGTGGCTTCGATCGAATGCGCAATGAAGGGCTGTTCGCGCACCTGTTCGTTGGGCGACACGTACAGGCGCTGCAAGGCGAACGCATAGAGACCGCCGAGCGTGGCAACGCCGACGTAGAGACCCACCGCCACCAGGAAAGGCCAGCGTGCGGTCGCCTTGATCTGGTAGGCAATCAGCACGGCGCCGATGAGGGACGCCACGACCAGCAACCACTGCACGGGGATGGTCGCGTACACATCCACGAACGACGCGCCGTGAATGATGCCGGACTGCGTGGTCAGCGAGGCCGGGATTCCGAGCCAGGCCCTGAACGCAAGGATCAGCAGAAACACCGCACCCAGTGCGCAGAGATGACGCCGCGCGTTGTCGCTGATGATGACGCCACGTTGCGGGTCGAGCACGAGACTCTGGCTCGTGAAGTGCACCAGGCCGACGGCGGCTCCGGCAAGCAGCACCGTGAAGAAAGCCAGGTTGTGAAGAGCGTGGAGGAGCGGGAGCTGGAAGAGGTAGAAGGCGATGTCGTGTCCCAGGACTGGATCGACCTTGCCGAATGGCACCGCGTTGCGGGCCATCAGCCATGTGTCCCAGCGACCCGATGCGTACAACGCCACGAATATCGCGACGACCGCTGCGCCGGCATAAAACAGCGGCCGGAGCCTGCGCATGTCGATGGCGATGGTCTGCGGACCTTGCGGCCCGAACACCGTGAATTGCCGTTGCCGCAGCTCACTCTGGGCCAGGCGAATGTTCACGAACAGCACGCCGAACACGAAGGCGAAGGTGACCACACCGAGGACGATGCGCGTGTTCAGCGTCCGCAGGAACACCTGCTCATGGCCCACTTCCAGGAACCACAGCCAGTCCGTGTACAACGTGGCAACGGACGGCATCAGGAACAGCAGGGCGATGAGGCCCAGCAGCGCGAGGCCAAGGTATCTTTTCGTCGTCACTCGGTCGCTCTCGCACGCGTGCGGCCAGCCGGCCGGGGGCCCGATGATAGACGCGATGGCAGACAGCTTCTAGCGCGCGTCACGCCCGCACACCGGATACCCTTCGATGCGCTCTCCGAGGTCGATATCGCGTTCGACCTTCCACACACGTCCTGCTTTTCGTGGCGTCACGACTGCGCTTCCGCCAAGGCCATGCGCGACGAGCTTGCGCATGTCCGGGGTCAATCGTGGATCATCTGTGAACACGAGCTCGTCGATCACGTACGTCGCGCATCCGCGCTCGATCACGTGCATGTGCACGTGCTGCGGCTCGGCTCCGCTCGGGTAGCCACCCGGTCGGATCGTTTCAAACGTGTAGCGGCCGCCGCCATCCGTGATCGCCCACCCTCGCAGCTTTCCGTGATGATTCGAGAACGTGCTGCGTGGGACGTCTGGCGGCGGGTAGATGCCGCGTGCGTTCGTGTGATACGCGTACACGATGACGCCCTGGCGTGGCTTGCCGTCCGCACCGAGCGCGCGTCCCGTCAGGACCATCGGCTCGCCGGGTTCTTTCTCGGGCGCAATGCGCGCACGCGAAGTCAGTTTCATCGGCATGCCTTCAAAGGCCCCATAGCAGTCACCGCACTTGCCGGCGATCGGGTCCAGCGGTGCCAGCGCCGGCAGGTCGCCGCAGCTCGCATGAGGTGTGCCCTGCTGTTGTGGAATCACTCGACTATTGCAGACGGTGTAATCGAAGCTGCCTTCGAAACTCGCAGGTGCACGCCTCACGTCGTCCGCGAGTTGCACCGGGCTGCCGGAGGAATCGTCCAGCAGTTTGACGACGAAGAACCTCTCGCCGCCTTGCGTGGTTCCCGCTTCGACCTGGACTTTCAGATGCTCCGTCGCCTCGAGCACCTGCGTGGTGCCCGGAGATAGCGTCGTGTTGAGGTGAGTGAACGGGGCGTCGCCGATCTGCAAACCCAACGAGAACTTGTATTGAGCCTGCTCGTCCGCTCCTGCGGCGCCTGCTATTGCAAGCAGTGCGATCGTCATGATGTGTCGCATAGGCCCGTTCCCTCTGGACCCATGTTACGCTCGCCGCATGGACATCGGGGTGCCCTTTCGCGCGTTCGGCAAGGTGGATTCCGAGCCGCTGGCGGAAGCCATTCTTTCCGCCGATCCCGCAGTCTGGGACGAATACGAGGAGCGGCAGAAGAGTTACGAGGTGCACGAGCAGACGCGCTCCATCGTGCTGCTCTTTGCGGAAGTTTCCAACTGGCCCGCGGTGGACATCAGCAAGCAGCCGGGCTGGAATCGATTCTCGGACACGGCCGTGCCCCTCATGCACCAGATCATCCGCAACTGGTATCCGCCTGGCGGGACGATCATCCGCGCCATGGCCGCGAAGCTGATGGCGGGTGGGCGCATCGTTCCGCATCGAGACGCGCATCCGTCGTTTGGCGCGGGACATCGCATCCATGTGCCGCTCGCAACCAATCCGCGCGTCCGCTTCATGATCGACGGCCGGCCCGCGCAGCTCGAAGTGGGTCACGCTTACGAGATCAACAACCAGAAGGTCCACAGCGTGATGAACAAGGGCGACACGGACCGCATCCACTTCATCTTCGACTACGTTCCGCCCAGGGCCTCGTAGCGACGATAGCGGTCGCGAATGGGCTCGATCACCGTGACGAGCTCATCGAGATGGCGCGCGAAGTGCCGCCAGTGGCCGATCGAACGATCGTAGATGGGCTGCCGCACCTGTTCGGAGCTGGGTGTCCGGACGGGCCGGTCGCTCTCGTAAAAGCGCAGGCACGCCTCTTCGAAGTTGAGTCCGCAGAACGCGAGCAGGCGACGCACCTGCCCTTCCAGATCCGTGACGACGTCTTCGTATTGCACGGTGAGCACGCGGCCCGGCAGCACCTGCGCCCAGTGATCCATCATGCGCTGGTACTGCAGGTAGTACTCGCCGATCTCCGTGAGGTCGTAGGTGAACGCCTGCCCCTTGGCGAAGAGCTGGCGATAGCAGCTCAGGCACGCATCGAGCGGATGACGGCGCGCGTCGACGATGCGCGCATTCGGCAGGATCATCGAGAGCAGCCCGATGTTCGGGAAGTTGTTCGGCATCTTGTCGATGAAGCGCGGCGCGCCGGAGCGGCGGTGCATCTGGGCAAAGCCGAGGTAGTCCTTGCCGAGCTGCACGAAGTCCTGCGGGTTGAGCTCGCGCACGGCTTCCGGGTAGTTGATGCCGTCCGCGCGATTGCGATTGAGCCATGTGGCCACGCGGGCCAGGTACGGCAGCTCGCTCGTGCCTTCCACCTGGCTGTGGCTCGCGAGAATCTGTTCGAGCAGCGTCGATCCCGAGCGCGGTAGCCCGACGATGAAAATCGGCGCGCAGTCGGGCTCGCCCACGCCGGGCAGGGATCGCAGAAACTCCGCCGAGAACACTGCGATGAGCCGGTCGTTCGTGACTTCTGTCTGCACAGGGTCATAGGCCACCGTCGCTCGTTGTTTTGTGTTGCCGGCGTGGTAGTAGCTCCAGGCGCGATCGTAGTTGCCGCGGTCCTCGCAGGCTTTGCCGAGCGCAAACAGGAAATTCACCTCGGACTGCACGGTGAGGCCACCGCCATCTACGCGACGTTCCATCTCCGCGACCGTGTCGTCATCGAAGCGATACGTTTTGAGGTTTGCGAGGCTCCAGTAGGTTTCGCCGAGATCGGGGCGCTGCTCGATGCACGCGTTGTAGGAAGCCACGGCTTCGTGGTATCGGCCCACCGCCTTCAGCACGTGACCGAGACCCAGCAACGCGCCGATATGACCCGGCCGCAATTTCAGGCACTGCTCGTAGGCTTCGATCGCCTCGTGCGTGAATGCGGCTGGCGCGAGGGTCGCGCCACGCAGGTAGTGCGCCTGCGGGCTCGATGCATCCACCGTGAGAGCGCGATCGAAGCATTCCAGCGCTTCGGCGTAGCGATCCTGCTCCTTGCGCAGCTGGCCCAGATCGAGGATCGCGGCCAGGAAATCCGGCGCCAGCGAGATCGCCCGTTGCAGCAGGCCTTCGGCCTCGCCGTCGCGCCCTGCTTTCAGCACGATCAGCGCGAGCAGTCTCATCGCATCGACGTTGCGCGGGTTGTGGCGGAGGATGCGGCGGTACAGATGCTCGGCCTCTTCGAGGCGGCCTTCCTTCTGGTGTTCTGCCGCCAGCGCCAGGAAACGCCGCTCCGGAGAGAGCGCAAAGCATTTTTCGAAGGCCTGGTCCGCCTCGGCGCCGCGGCCGAGCAGCGTCAGCGCCTTGCCCAGCGTGAACCACGCGTGCTCCATGCCCGGGTCCAGGTGCGTCGCTCGTTGCAGATGAGGCAGCGCCTCGAGCGGGCGGTTCTGCTCGACGAGCAGATGGCCGAGGTCTTCGTGCGGCTTGGCGAAGGTGGGCGCCTGAGCGATGACCTGATGGAGTATCGACTCGGCTTCGGCAGCCCGACTGAGCTTGATCAGCAGCGCGCCGAGGAGCGCGAGCATGTTGACGTCGCGCGGATACGCTGCGAGCGCAGCCCGGCACTGCGCCTCTGCGCCGCTCAGATCGCCCGCGTTGATGAGGGCAAGCGCCTCATCAAAAGTACTTTTCGGCGCCAGCAGCGCGCGCGTAACGGGCCCGCTCATGTTTTCGTCCGCAGCGCGCGCGGCGACGTCCGGAGTGACGGCATGCTGAGAGCGCTTACGCGTCGGTTGCAACGCGCGTAGCCGCGCCGGCGCGACGGCACGCTGGGAGCTCTTACGCTTCGGCTGCAGGGCGCGCAGCCGCGCCAGCGCGACGGCATGCGGGAAGCGTTCATGTTGTCCGTCGCAGGGCGCGCAGCGGCGCGACGGCCTCGTCCAGCGAGCGGTCGAGGATGCCGACGAGCTCGTCGATCTCGGCGTGCGTGACGATCAGCGGCGGGCACATGACGATCGTGTCGCGAATCGCGCGGACCATGAGGCCGTTGGCGATGCAGAGGTCGCGCACGATGGGGCCGGCGGTGCCTTCCTTGCCGCCGAAGCGCAGGTTCGTGCCCTTCTCGCTCACGATCTCGATCGCGCCGATCAAGCCCAGCGAGCGCACCTCGCCCACCAGCTCGTGTGACGCAAGAGCCTCGAGTGCCGTGGCGAGATACGGCCCCACGTCCGTCGCCACGCGTTCCACGAGGCGCTCGCGTTCGATGATCTCGATATTCTTCAGCGCTACCGCCGCAGCAGTCGGATGCCCCGAGTAAGTGAACCCGTGCGCGAACTCGTCGTTGTGTTTCCTGAACGCTTCCACGATGCGCGTGGACACTGCGGTTGCCGAGATCGGCAAATATCCGGACGAGAGGCCTTTGGCCATCGTCACGATGTCCGGCGTCACACCGTAGTGCTGATGTCCGAACCATCGTCCGAGACGCCCGAAGCCGCAGATGACTTCGTCCATGATGAGCAGAATGCCGTGTCGGCGGCAGATGGCCTCGACACGCGGCCAGTAGCCCGGCGGCGGAATGATCACGCCACCCGCGCCTTGTACCGGCTCGCCAATGAACGCCGCGACGTTCTCCGGACCGACAGCGAGGATGCGTTCCTCAATGTCATTAGCAGCCCGCTCCGCAAAAGCGTCCGGGTCCTCACCGAACCCCTCATTGAATGAGTAGGGCTGCATCACGTGCTCGATGCCTGGAATGGGCAGCCCACCCTGCGCATGCATGAACTTCATGCCGCCGAGGCTTGCGCCGGCAACGGTCGAGCCGTGATATGCGTTCCACCGGCTGATGAAGATCCTGCGCTTGGGTTCGCCAGCGATCTGCCAGTACTGGCGTGCAAGCCGAAACGCGGTGTCGTTCGCCTCCGAACCGGAATTGCTGAAGAAGAAATGCGTGAGCTCGCCGCCAGTCAGTCCAGCCAACTGCGTGGCCAGCAAAACCACGGGCGCGGTCGCCGTCCTGAAGAACGTGTTGTAAAACGGCAGCTCGAGCATCTGCTCGTACGCGGCGCGCGCCAGCTCCTCGCGCCCATAGCCCACGTTCACACACCAGAGCCCCGCCATCCCGTCGAGAAGCGCGCGACCTTCTGCGTCGTAGATGTAGCAGCCCTCGGCGCGCGCAATGATGCGGCTGCCGCCCAGCTCCTGCATCAGATGGTAGTTCTGCTGAGCTGGCAGGTGATGCGCGAGGTCGAGACTGCGCAATGTCGTGAGGTCTGGCGGCGCGTGTGGCATGTGGCCCTCTACCGGTTGGCCGGGCCGATCCGCATGGCGCCATCCGTGAAGGCGTAGACCACCTTGGTCGCCCGGATGTCGGCAGGCGAGCTCGATTCGTAGAGACGCCGATCGAGCACGATGACGTCGGCCGCCTTGCCTGCTTCGATCGACCCCACTTCCTGCTCGCGGCCCATCATGCGTGCAGCGTTCACGGTGTACGCCACCAGCATGTCGCGCAACGCGACCTTCTGCTCGGGGCCACCGAGCATGCCGCGTTCGGGCTGCTGTGGATTCGTGCGCGAAGCCGCCACGGCCATCGCCTCGAAAGGATTGAAGGTGGACACGTTCCAGTCGCTGCCCCCTGCAATCGGTGCGCCTGCGGCCACGAACGAACCTGCCGGATACAGCCGTGCCTGACGCTCCGGGCCGATGTAAGGCAACACGGCATCCACGCTGTAATTGTCGGGCTGCGCCCATTGCAGCTGGAATGACGCGATCACATCGAGCTGGCGAAAGCGTGGGATGTCTGCCGGATCGACGAGCTCGAGGTGCGCGATGCTGTACCGACGCTTGCTGCCGCCAGCGCGCGCGTCCGCAAACGCATCCAGTGCTACGCGCACGGCTCGATCGCCGATGGCGTGGATGTGCACACTGAATCCTTCGGTATCCGCACGGCGCACGAACTCCGTGAGCGGACCGATCTCGTGGTAGAGCGGCCCGAGGTTCTTCGTTGGTTTGCCCTTCGTATCGAGATACGGCCCGAGCATCGCCGCGGTCTGCGTCGGGAACTCCATGATGCCGTCGTTGAAGAGCTTGATCATGTCGGCACGCAGCGGCGGCTGCGATTCCGCGAGCGCGCGCAACTCCTTCAAACGCGCGAACTCTTCATCCGTGGCCTCGCCTTCGCTGCCGAGAGCAAACGTCACGCGTGAGTGGAGCTGTTTCTTGCGTGCGAGCTCCACGTACGTGCGCACCGTCGCGGCGCTGGTATTGGCTTCCATGAAGCTCGTGACGCCTGCGGCGGTAAGGTCGTGCAGCGCTTTGAGCAGCATGCGCTCGCGCTGCTCCGGAGTCGGCTTCTCGAGTTTGTCGGACAACAGGTTGACGGCAGTGTCGATCAGGAACCCCGTGGGCTCGCCCTTCGCGTCGCGCTCGACACGGCCACCCGGCGGATCAGGCGTTTTGCGATCGATGCCAACGCGTTTCAGCGCGGCCGTGTTTGCCCAGCCGACGTGCCCGTCCGCGCTGAACAGGAACAGTGGCCGATCCGGCACGATGGCGTCCAGGTCCTGGCGAGCTGCACTGAAGCCTGCGGCGTTCAGATTCTGGAGCGTGAGCCAGCCGTCTCCGGGTGTTCGCTCCGCACACGCTCGAATGATTGGCGCGACTTCCGCCAGCTTCAGCTGCTTGTCATCGAAGGAGCACGAGTCGAGCGTCAGCGCGCCTTCCATCAGATGAATGTGGCTGTCGATCAGCCCGGGCCACACGCTCTCGCCCTTCAGGCGCAACACCTGGGTGTCCTTGCCGATCCAGCCTTGCGCCTGTTCGGTTTCACCGACGAAGACGATCTTCCCATCCTTCGCGGCCAGCGCGCGCGCCTGCGGTTGCGCCGGGTTCATGGTCACGATGTCGCCGTCGACGATGACCAGGTCCGCGACGGCCTGTTCACGCTTCGTCCCGCACCCGGCGAGGAGCACGGCGGCGATTGCACAGATTGTTCTAGTTTTCATGGGTCTTCCAGCCGAACGGCCAGACTTCGAGGCCGTGAATGGCGTTGCGCACGTCATGCGTCAACGTGGCCATGCGCGCGGGCGCACCGTTCTCGAGGCGATGGAGCGTGACCGTCGAAGGGGATGAGCCACAGGCAATGGTCTGATCGTCGATCACACAGAGCCCGCGTGCGAACGCTTGCCGTGCGATCCGCGAATCCTCGGGGTTCCGATGCGTGAGGCTTTCCTCGGGAAAGGTCGGCACCGGAAATGCGCGCGTGCCGGTCCTGGAGACGAACCTCACGGCATCGGACTCGGTGTCGTTGAACAGCACGCCGTCACGGAATGGCCGCGCGTTATGCGCCCCAGCGGGCAGCGTCACCCACCGCTGCAGCTCCCGGCCGTTGAACAGCAGGATCCCTCCTGTCCTCAGGCCACTGATGTGCATGCCGCCCCGTTCGCAGTGGACATTGTTGAGGTGCAGCTCGTTCGAGGGCGCCGGACCCTCGCCCAGCTCCGGATCGAACGTCTTGCCGAGGAACGCATCGCCGTCGCGCGCGACGTGCAGTCCCCACGCGAAGCTCTTCATCCTGAGGTCGAAGCCGAGCACCGAATCGAAGCCGGTCGAGGTGAGAAAGAGCGTGCGCTCGTGGCGGAAAATCTCGTGGCAATGCCTGAGATAGCGATTGCGCCAGGAACCGATCAGCTGGAATTCCGGGGTGTATGCGAACAACTCGTCGCTCGCGGCGATGAATACGGTGTCGCCATCGAAGGCAATGCCGCGCAGGCCGCGGTCCCACCCACGGCCCTGCCAGTCGATGTCCATGGTGTTCCAGTCGAGCATCTGCGCGGCGCGGTCGTTCTCGAAATCCACGAGGAACACACCGCCATGGCTTTCGCCCTGGCAGCTGCCCCGCACCACCGAGCTTGCGACGAGGATGGTCATGGCCAGAGGGTCGCACCTAGAACTTGTAGCGGACCTGCACCCCCACCGTGCGCGGCCTGTTGATGGATTCGCGCTGTGTCTTCCAGCGATTGTTCAGGAAGAGATTGGCGCGCTCATCCCACACGTTGTCGGCGTAGATCGAGCCGCTCCAGTGGTCGGCCTCGAGCCCGAGCCGCAGGTTCCCGATGGTGTACGAATCCTGTGTCTGCACCGGATTGCCGGATACCACGGACTCGATGCCTTCGAGCGAGTTCTTCGAATCGCCGACGTACGAGTAGTCGAAGCGCACGTAGGGCTGCGCATTGAGCAGCATGCCGGGAGGCCGGAATTCGATGCCGACCGATGCTTGCCATTCCGGCGTGAGCGGTAGCCGCGCGCCATCGCGCACCGCGAACTCGAATGTGTCGCCGTCGTCGTTCGTGACCGAAAGCGTCGAAGCGCCGTCCGTCTTCGCATCGTTGTAGGAGAGCGAGCCGTCGATCTGCCACTGTTCGTTGAACGTGACGGCGAGCTCCCCCTCCAGGCCCTTGATCTCGGCCGAGGGCAGGTTCACGAAGCCGAGCTGGAATACCGCGGGCTGCGGGTCCTCCACCTGCACGGCGAAGTTGTCCCACTTCATCTGATACGCAGCGACGTTGAGGCGCAACCGGTGATTGAGCCACTCGCTCTTCAGCCCGACCTCGTAGTTCTTCAGGTCATCGGACTTGTAGTCCCGCGGCAGGAGGGACGCTGGCTTCAGGGGATTACTGCCGCCGACGCGGAACCCTTCCGAGTAGGTCGCGTAGATCAGCCGGTCGTTGTCGAACTTGTAGGTGAAGTTCAGCTTCTTGACGGTGCCGTCCTCGCTCGTCTTCTGGTTGCCATCGAGACGCGTGGCACCGGTGAAGCCGGGCGGCTGCTCCTGCGTCTGGGCGAACTTGCGGTCGTAGTCGAAGTAGCGCCCGCCGGCCGTGATCTTGAAGTTCTCGGTGACGTCGAAGCTCAGCTCGCCGAATACCGCAACCTGGTCCAGCTCGGTGTCGTAGCGGCCCTGGAACCAGCGATCCGATCCCGTCAGCGTGTCGCCGGTCAGATTCTGCTCATACGTATCGAAGTACTGGAACGAAGGGGTGGTCTCGTAGCCGCGCACGAAGCTGTCGAAAGCGGTCTTGCCGTCTTCCTTGCTGTAGAACGCGCCGACGATCCATCCCCAGCGGCTTTCGGAGTCGGCACGCGAAGAGAGGCGCGCCTCGAGCGTGGTGATGTTCGTCTTCTCGTGGTTGGTCGCGAAACCGCGTGGATCGCCGCCGAAGTCGTACACCGGCGTGTCGTAGGTGATCGCGTTCTGGTTGAACGCGAATTCGTAGTCGGTGGCGTCCGCCTCGTAACGGAAATCGCGGTTGAAGTAGGAAGCGGAGACCACGGCATCGCCAAACGGCAGCTTCGCATCGAGCGTGAGTGCGAGCTGATACCACTTGTCGTTCAGGCTCTCCTTCTCGAACCGGACCTGGTTCAGATCGCCGGCATCGAGATTGATATCGCCGTGGCCGCGCGCCTTCGTCTCCTGAAAGATCGCGCCGAGGGTGGCGCTCGCGTTGTCCGATGCCTGCCAGCGCAACGCCGCGCGTCCGCCCTTGGTACGGATGACGTTGACGTTCTCGTCAATGACGTTCTGGTTGCTGAACGTGCCGCCCTGGCTGTCCGCCAGCACGTTGTCGATGTAGCCGGCATCCTCCGCCGAGAAGCCCACGAGGCGCAGCGCGAGCTTGTCATCGACCAGGGGCACGTTGACCATCGCGCTCACGTCGTGGCCCGGGTCGCCGCTCTTTGTCGTGGACAGTTGCGCCTCGGCCCATGCATCGAAGCCGCGCGGATCGGGCTTCGCCGTGATCACGCGCAAGGTGCCGGACTGCGAGCTTGCGCCGTAGAGCGTGCCCTGCGGCCCGCGCAACGCCTCGATGCGCTCGACGTCGATGAGCCGCGGGTCGGGGCTGCGCCCGCTCTGCGTAATCGGCTGCTCATCCAGATACAGGCCGGACGACGAAACAGCACCGAACTGCAGGCCCGAGCTCGCCACGCCACGGAACACGATGGTGGTGCCCGCCGGCTGGCGCTCGCTGATGGAAAGACCCGGCACGAGGCGGGCGTAATCCTCCATCTGCGCGAGCCCGCGGATGGCGATGGCGTTCGCATCGAATGCGCTGATGGATTCAGGCACATCCTGCAAGCGCTCGGCGCGCCTCGTTGCCGTGACGATCACTTGCGACAGCCCGCTTTCATCCGGTGTCGGCTCGGTCTGCGCGGCGGTCTGCGCGGCGGCCGTGCCGGCGCTCATCGCGAGAATCGCGGAGATGGTGGCTGCCACCTCCTGGGAACCCGCGCCTGGAAATTTCTTGTTCGGGCCTGCCATGACTCACCCCTGCATGTCTGGAGTTAAGCTTTCTCGTCCATCGTCGCGACGTACCACTCGAGGAAACGTCGTGTGAAATCTTCCATCGGCGACAGCGGGCCCGGCTCGTAGAAGCGTGAGTCCACGCCCGCCTGGTTGCGCTCGATGATCTGTTTGTCCGCGAGCGTGGTGACATCCCACAGCCACGTCAGGCTCGCGCGGTCGTAATCTTTGCCTTCGATCGCGGACTCGTTCACGAGCCACGTGATCTCGCAGTCCGTGTTGCGCAGGCCGCGCGGTGTGAATCGGTACAACACCACGTGGTCGCAGTAGGCCAGGCCGAAGGTCATCGGCCCAAAGTGCAGATCGGTGGCGCCGCCGTCGTATGCCTTGATCGTGCCGAGCAACGGCGCGACGGGCGAACCGTCACGGCTGCCGGTCTGGTGACCTCGCAACAGTGGGTAGCGCTCGAAGCCACGATCCGTGCCGAACGCGCCGGAGGCGAGCCACGACTTGCGCACTTCGTGCTGCGTGAGTCCCGCTTCAGGCGCGCGCGCCAGCACCTGCTTGAATAGATCTGCAGCGGCGGCATACGGCACGGCGCGTCCATGACCGAGCGAGTACTCGGGATGAGCAGGCGCGCAGTGGTAGCACTCACAATAATTTTCGACGGCGAGCTTCCAGTTGCTGGCGATCGGATAGTTCTGTCGGTGCGCAACCTTCGCACGGTCGAGCTGATACGGCGCGAGCGGCGCGGCCAGATCGTCGGCGATGGGATCGAACGGCGCGGCATCCGCATCGAAGTTGATGAAGATGAGCCCCGCGAACACACGCGCCTGCAGACGGCGCAGCCCGTAGCGTGAGCGATCGAAGTCATTGGGCGTGTGGCTCGCTGCGCGCAACGAGCCGTCGAGGCCGTAAGTCCAGCCGTGATAGCGGCACACGAGTCGCGTCTCGTGTCCAGCAGGCGCGTCGCAGATGCGCGAACCGCGATGTCGGCACACGTTCAGCAGCGCATTGACATTACCTTCCGTGTCCCGCACCACGATCACGGACTCGCCAGCCATCTCGAACAGGAAGTAGTCGCCGGCTCTCGGAATCTGGCTTTGATGACCGACGCACAACCAGGACCGCAGGAAGATGCGCTGGATTTCCCATTCGTAGACGTCCTCATCCCCATAGAGGACACCGGGCAGCGAAGTGTTCATGCGGGCGGCGCTCATTTGCGACGCCGCCCCGAAATGGCTGCGGCCGTCGCCACGGCTGTCGCAACGAGCACGATGATGATGGTCGTGATGGCGTTGATGTCCGGCGTCACGCCCAGGCGCACTTTGGCGAAGATCAGCATCGGGAGCGTCGTGGCGCCCGGTCCGGACACGAAGCTCGAAATCACGAGGTCATCGAGCGAGAGCGCGAAGGCCAGCAGCCAACCCGATAACAGGGCCGGCAACAACATCGGCACTGTGATGTCGAAGAACACCGCGAGTGGCCTGCCGCCGAGGTCCATCGCAGCCTCTTCCAGCGATTCGTCCATCGCCGCGAGCCGCGATCTCACGACCACCACGACGTACGCCATGGAGAACGTGATGTGCGCGATCGTGATCGTGGTGGCACCGCGCGTGGCGGGCCACCCAATCACGTTCGCCATCGAGATGAAGAGGAACAGCAGGGACAGGCCGGTGATGATCTCCGGCATGACGAGCGGCGCGGTCACCATGCCGCTCAACAGAATTCGTCCACGTAGCCGGCTAACACGCTGGAGCGCGACGGCCACCAGTGCACCGAATGCCGTTGCGAGCGTCGCGCTCACCACGGCGATGCGCAGGCTCAGGAATGCTGCGTCGAGCAGGTCGCTGTCGTTGATGAGGCCGGCGTACCAGCGCAACGAGAAGCCGCCCCATAGTGTGACCAGCCGTGACGCGTTGAACGAATAGATGATGACCGACAGGATCGGCACGTAGAGCAACGCGTAACCGAACACGGTGACGGACGTCAGCAAGGGTGAGCGCTGTTTCATCGCCCCGCCTCCTGCTCGCGATTCTGGAGGTGCTGGAACCAGAGGATCGGCGCGATGAGCAGCAGCAGCAGCACCACGGAGACGGCAGAGGCGACGGGCCAGTCGCGATTGATGAAGAACTCATCCCACAGTACGCGCCCGATCATCAGCGTGTCCGCGCCGCCGAGGAGCGCTGGAATCGTGAACTCGCCCACCGCAGGAATGAACACGAGCAGGCAGCCGCCCAGAATGCCCGGCCGTGACAGCGGCAAGGTCACGTCGACGAATGCTTCCCAACGCCGCGCCCCGAGGTCCGCGGCCGCGTCCAGCAGATCCAGATTCAGCCGCTCGAGGTTTGCGTACAACGGCAGGATCATGAACGGCAGGTACGAGTACACGATGCCGAGGTAGACCGAAAAGTCGTTGTAGAGCATCGGCAACGGCCGATCGATGATCCCCACGCTCATCAGGAAATGGTTGATCACGCCCCGATTGCCGAGCAAGCCGATCCACGCGTACACCCGCAGCAGAAAGGAGATCCAGAACGGCAGGATCACCGCGAGCAGCAGGATGTTGCGCCGTCGGGGCGGCTGCCGGGCGATGAAGTACGCCATCGGATAGCCAAGCAGGAGGCACAGCACGGTACCGATGGCGGCCATCTTCAGGGACTCGAGATAGATGATGCCGTAGTAGCCGTCCTGGAACAGGAACGAGTAGTTCTCGAATGTCGTGCGGATGCCTGCGACTCCCTGCTCGCCCCACTGCAGCAGCGCAGTGAACGGCGGCTGGCCGATCACGGGCTCGGCAACGCTGATCTTGAGAATGATCAGAAACGGCGCGAGGAAGAACAGCAGCAGCCACACGTACGGCAGCATCACGGCTCTGCGCAGCCAGCTCTTGCTGTCGTGCCGGTTTGTTGTGGCTTCGTTGCTCATGCGCGCAGGAGGATCGTGCTCGGCACTTCCCAGGACAGATAAACCTCATCGTCCCACTCGACTGTCAGTCGCGCCGTGCGCCTGAGGTTCTGTGTGCTCACCTGGATGACGGCACCGCTTTGCAAGCGAACGCGATACAGCGACGAATCGCCGAAGTAGCCGAGATCCCGCACGATTCCCTTGACCACATTGCGATTGTTCGTCTCCGGCGGCGTGCGGCTGATGGTGATCTTCTCCGGCCGCACGGCCACGCAGATCGGCTCGCCCACTCCGATGGCGTCATCACACAGCACCGTTAGATCCGCATTCAGTGCGTCACAACGCAAGGAGACGCGACCCCCATCCTTGCCCGTGACGCGGCCTTCGATGAGATTGATGTTGCCCACGAAGCTCGCGACGTAACGGTTCGCCGGGTACTCGTACACCTCGCCCGGCGTACCGACCTGCGCGATGCGCCCTTCGGACATCACGGCGATGCGGCTGGCGAGCGTCATCGCCTCGTCCTGGTCGTGCGTCACGACGACGAATGTCGTGCCGAGCTGGTACTGCAGATTCGCGAGCTCGAACTGGGTGTGCTCGCGCAGTTTCTTGTCGAGCGCGGCGAGCGGCTCATCGAGCAGCAGCAGCTTCGGTCGTTTCACGAGCGCGCGCGCCAGCGCCACGCGCTGCTGCTGCCCGCCCGAGAGCTTGTCCGGCTTGCGCGATGAGAGCGTTTCGAGCTTCACGAGCGCGAGCATCTCGGTGACGCGCTCCTTGATCTGCGCGGGCGGCACGCGCTCCTTCTTCAAGCCGTACGCAACGTTCTGCTCGACAGTCATGTGCGGAAACAGCGCGTACGACTGGAACATGAGGTTCACCGGCCGCTCGTAGGGAGGCGTGTCCGTCATGTCCACACCGTCGATGACAATGCGGCCGGACGTGGGTTGCTCGAAACCTGCGAGCATCCTGAGGAGCGTCGTCTTGCCGCAGCCGGAGGTGCCGAGAATGGCGAACAGCTCGCCGCGCAGGATGTCCAGCGACACCCGGTCCACTGCGGCGACACCATTGAAGAGTTTCGAGACCTCACGGATCTGCACCAGCGGCGTCGTTGTGGGAGGGTCGCTCACAAGCCCGTCTTCACGCGCGACCAGAGGCGCGATCGGGCCCGCTCTTCCTTGGGGTTATGGATCACCCCGATGCTCATCGTTCGCCTGATCTCCTCCGGTGGATAGACGGCAGGGTCGTTGCGCACTTCCGGCTGCAGCAGCGGAATCGCCTTGGGATTCGGCGCGGCGTAGCGCGTCTCGTTGCTGATGGCCGCGATGACCTCGGGGCGCAACAAGTAATTGAGGAACAGGTGCGCGTTGTCCGGGTGCGAAGCATCCGCGGGGATGAACCACAGATCGAACCAGGCGAGCGTTCCTTCGCTTGGCATGGTGTAGGCCAACTGCACAGGGCGCCCGACCTGCTGCGCGCGGTACATCGCCTGCGCGTAGTCGCCGGACCAGCTCATGGCGATGCAGACTTCTTCGTTCGGCAGATCGACGAGCATCTTGGCCGAGCTGAAGTAGCGGATGTACGGCCGCACCCCCTTCAGCAGGTTCTCCACTTCCTTCAGCTCCTTAGGGTCGAGGCTGTTGGGATCGTGGCCGAGATAGAGCATCGCCATCGGAATCACGTCCGTGGGCTCATCGAGGAACGTAATGCCGCAGTCCGCGAAGCGTCGCGCGATCTCCGGCTTGAAGATCATGTCGAAACTGTTCAGTGGCGCGTTCGGCATGCGCGCCTTGATCATCCTGATGTTGTACGTGAAGCCCGTCGTGCCCCAGAGATACGGCATTCCATAGCGGTTGCCTGGATCGTCGTCTTCCAGCGTCTTCAGCACCCAGGGATCCAGGTTCCCCCAGTTGGTGAGCTTCGCGCGGTCGAGCGGCCGATAAACGCCGATGGGTATCAGGCGCGCTGAGTAGCGTTCTGCGTGAACGACGACGTCGTAGCCCGTGCGGCCCGCGAGCAGGCGCGCTTCCGCCATCTCCGTGGAATCGTACGTGTCGTAGTTGACCTTGATCCCGTATTCCTTCTCGAAGTTCGAGATGGTGTTCGGCGCCATGTAGTCCGGCCACGTGAACACGTTGAGGACTTTCTCTTCCGCGCCCGGCGCCACTGCCGCGAAGGACAGTGCGAGGCCGGCAAACAGCAGCGGAAGCCTGCGCATCGCTTATATCCCCTCGCGTCCGCGTTTGAGAAGGGCCCGGGCAATGATCAGGCGCTGCACTTCGCTCGAGCCTTCCCAGATGCGATCCACGCGCAGCTCGCGGAAGAAGCGTTCGACCGCGTTCTCGCGCATGTAGCCGCGTCCACCGAAAATCTGCAGGGCGCGGTCGACGATGCGGTTCGCCGTTTCCGAGGCATACAGCTTGGCTATGGAGCATCTGGCGTGGAGTGAGCGCAGCTCCTCGCCGCGATCGTGAGCTTGCGCCGCTTCGTACGTGACGAGCCGCGCGGCCCAAAGCTCCGTGACGCTGTCCGCGAGCATCGACTGGATCATCTGCCGCTCGGAAAGCGGCTCGCCGCCGATCATCCGCGTGCTCGCAAACGCCGTTGCCTCGTCGATCAGGCGCGCGGCCGCTCCACAGCACCGCGCGGCGATCATCAGCCGCTCGCGGCGGAACCAGCTGTGCGCGTACTTCATGCCATCGCCCTCGATGCCGAGGCGCTGGTTCTCCGGCACGACGACGTCGTCGAAGCGATAGATGGGATGGTGATCGCTGAAGGTGTGACTGAAGGCCGGCGTACGCACGAGCTCGATGCCGGGCTGGTGCTTGTCGATGAAGAACAGCGAATGCGAGCCTGCATGCGGACCGTCTTCGAGGCGCGCCTGCAGGATGAAATAGTCCGCGTGATTCGCGCTCGTGACGTACCACTTCTCACCGGAGATGGCATATCCGGCGGAGGTGCGGCGCGCGGTTGTCTGGATCGATTCGACATCGGACCCGGAGCCGCTCTCGGTGATGGCGTAGCACTCCTTGCGCCTGCCACGCATGAGCGGCAGCACGTAGCGGTCGATCTGCTCAGGCGTGCACGCCTCGAACATCCAGCGATGCGGTTCCGAGAAGCACCAGCAGAGCGCGTTCGTCACCTTGCCGAGCTGCTCCCACACGGCCACCTGATCGACGACGCGCGCATCGCGCCCGCCGTACGCGGCCGGCACATCCATCGCGCTGAAGCCCAGCTCGACCGCGAGCTGCTTGTGTCTCGCTTTCACTTCCGGCGCAATCTTTCCCTCGTTCAGCTCCGCCTCCACTTCGTGAGGCATGAGCTCGGTGCTCGCGAACTGCGCCGCGCGATCGCGCCAGGCCCGGGCTTGTTCGTCGAGCACGATCTGCATGGGCTCTAGCTCCGACCCGCCACGCCGGGCTGCTGAAAGTGACGCGGGAATGCGTCGGCGAGGTACGAACGGGTGATCCGCAGGGCCAGCTCGCGATTCATCGTTTCCGGACGCACGAGGAGATCGAGCCACAGCCCGTCCGTGAGCGCGGAGAGCCCGTCCGCCACCAGATTCGGCTCGACGTCCGCGTAGTCGCCCTGCTCACAGAGCCTCGTGCACATGACGCGCACCATGTCGTCGTGCATGTTGTCCCGCGCGGCGCAGATGCGCCGGTACGTCGGGCGGAATTTCCGCTCGCCCCAGAATGCAAACCACACAGCGAGCTTCTCCCGACTGCAAATGGTTCGCTTGAAACACAGATCGACCACGGCCTGCAGGCCCGCCGCCGGCGAGCCTTCTCCCAGCGCGGCCGCCGCCGCAAAGGCGGCACGGTACTCATCGGCCAGGTAGCGCAGCGTCTCCGTGAGCAGGCGGTCCTTGCTCTGGAAATGCAGGTTGATGATCCCCTGGCTCAAGCCCGCCTCCTGCGCAACGGTGGCGATGGTGGTTTCTCCGAGCCCGTAGTTCGCGACACAGCGGATCGTGGCCTCGATGAGCTGCTGGCGGCGCTCCTCGGGCGCGGCCGTCCGCCGCGCCTTCTGCCCCGCCTGGCGCCTCTTTTTCGGTTGCGAATCGGGCAAGGAGCGAACCTTCTGCATTGGCCCTGCCGGACCCCAGGCGCCGATTCTAACCGCTTCGGGCGCGGTTTCAATGAATGAATGGCTATTCAGTCGGAATGGACGCCGACCCTGTTTTCATGGGACTCTGTGCGTGCGCGTTCACGGCGCGCACGGCAGGAGAGCCCCTCATGGCACGCAGCTTGCGAAACTCCAATGCGCACTTCCAGAAGGCCATACGGCGCCTGCCGCTGGGCGTGTCCTCGAACTTCCGTTACTGGGGGGACGACAAGACGATCTACGCCGCTTCCGGCAAGGGCGCCCGCCTCCGCGACATCGACGGCAACGAGTACATCGACTATCGCCTCGCCTACGGACCCTGCATCCTCGGTTACGCGGATCCGCGAGTGGATGAGGCGGCGCGTGCCGGCATCGAGGTGGGTGGTGTGTTCGCCCTCGGCACGGAGCGCGAATATGCCGTGGCGGAGCGCGTCTCACGCATGGTGCCCGCCGCGGAGCTCGTGCGTTTCTCGAACTCCGGCACCGAAGCTGTGATGGCGGCGCTGCGTTTGGCGCGGGCGTATACCGGCAAGGATTCGTACGTCGTGATCGAAGGCGGCTATCACGGCGTCTTCGATGCTGCGCTCTGGTACACGCCGGTCGAGGAATGGAACCCGTCTGCCGGCGAACCGCACCTCGTTCCGTACAGCGGGGGCGTCCCCGGAATGCTTCGCGCGCTCATACACGCCTGCCCCATGAACGATGCGGACCGGCTCGAAAGTGTGTTCAAGGCCTACGGCCACGAAATCGCCGCGTTCCTCATCGAGCCGATCATGGGCAACTGCTGCTCCATTTCCGCCACACGCGAATTCGTGCAGGCCGCGCGCGCGCTCTGCGATCAGTACGGCATCGTCATGATCGTGGATGAGGTCAAGACGGGATTCCGCGTGGCGCGCGGCGGTTGCCAGGAGTTGTTCGGCGTGAAGAGCGACCTGTGCACCTTTGCGAAGGCCATGGCCAATGGCTATCCGATATCGGTGCTGGCAGGTCGTGAAGACATCATGCGCAAGCTCGGGAAAGGTGTCGTCCACGGCGGCACGTTCACGGCGCACTCCGTTGCTTTGGCCGCAGCGGACAAGTGTCTGCAAATCATCGCTGAGACTCCGGCGCTGCAGACCATCGCGGAGTACGGCACGAAGCTGCGCGCAGGCATCAGCCAGATTCTTTCCCAGCGCGGCATCAAGCACTCCTTCAGTGGGCATCCTTCGATGAGCGGTCTGTTCTTCAGCGAGCAACCGCCGCGCAACTATCGGGACTGGGCGAGCAGCGACTACACGTTCTACGAAGCGCTCGCTCCGGAGCTCCATGACCTCGGCGTGCTGTGCGAACCGGACTCGCGCGAGCCGTGGTTCGTGTGCGAAGCGCATGACGCGCGTTGCCTCTCCGAAACACTCGAGCGCTTCGAAACGGCAGTCGATCGCGTAGTTCGCAAGGCAGGAAGCACCGGATCTGCGCATCGAGCAGGGTGAGCACGCAGTGGCTGTGAGCAACTACGATGCCATCGTCATCGGCGCGGGCCACAACGGCCTGACGAATGCCGCGTATCTTGCGCGTTCGGGCCTCAAGGTGCTCGTGCTCGAGCGCAATCCGTGGATCGGTGGCGCGGCGGTGAGCCGTGAGATCGAGCCGGGCTGGATGTACTCGAACTGCTCGTATGTCTGCAGTCTGCTCCGTCCGGAGATTTTCCGGGACCTGGAGCTCGCGCGGCATGGGCTGCAGGTAGTGCCTTATGGCGGCGGTGTCACCATCACGAGCACGGGCGACATTCTCGGCAACTACACGGATTACGACATTCAGCGCCGGGAATTCGCGCGTCACAACGCGCGCGATGCGGACGCCTACAGCCGCTACTCCACGGATGTGATGCGTCAATGCAAGTTCATCCGTCCTCTGCTGATGCGCACTCCTCCGGACCCCACCTCGCTCCGGCCGCGCGACATCCGCGAAATGATCTATCTCGGCAAGGAATTCGCGAAGCTCGGCGAAGAGGTCATCTACGACACCATCCGCTTCTACACGATGAGCATTGCGGATTTCCTCGGCGAGTACTTCGAGTCGGACCTCATCAAGGCCCATCTGTCGGGCAGCGGCATCATCGGCACGGCGCTCGGCGTCTATTCGCCGGGCACTGCGTACGTACTCCTGCATCACTACATGGGCGACGTCGACGGCTCGATCGGCTCATGGGGATTCGCGCGCGGGGGCATGGGCGCAGTGTCGAAGGCGCTTGCGGGAGCGTTCAAGGCTTACGGCGGTGAAATCGTCACCGATGCGCAGGTGAAGCGCGTGCTCGTGCGCAATGGCAAGGTGCGCGGCGTGGTCACGGCGGATGGCAACGAGTATCGCGCCGAGATCGTCGTGTCGAACCTGGATCCGAAGCGCACGTTCACGAAGCTCTTCGATGAGTCCGACCTGCCACCCCCATTCGTCGAGCGCGCGCGCAATTTCAAGATCCGCGGCTCCTCCGGCAAGCTCAACATCGCGCTCGATGGCCTGCCGGAGTTCCCGGCGCTCGGCCGCGACAATCCGCTGCGTTTCGGCGACATCCACTTCCTCGATTCGCTCGAGAAGATGGAACGCGCGTACGACGACTGGAAGCACGGCACGTGGTCGAAGGAGCCTTACCTCGACCTGCTCATCCCCTCGATGACGGACCCGACGATGGCGCCGCCCGGCAAGCACTTCATGTCCGTGTTCGTGCAGTACGTGCCGCCGAAAATCCACGGCCGCGACTGGACGGACGCGGATCGCGACGGCTTCAAGACCACCGTGCTCGACCAGATCGCGCGCTACAGCCCGAACTTCAAGCAGCTCATCCGCCACGTCGAAGTGCGCACGCCGCGCGAGCTCGAGAACGAAGTGGGCCTCACCGAGGGAAACATTTTCCAGGGTGAGCTGACGATGGATCAGCTGCTCTTCAACCGACCATTCCCCGGCTATGCGCAGTATCGCGGTCCGATCAAAGGGTTCTACATGTGCGGCTCCGGCACACATCCCGGTGGTGGCGTGATGGCAGCGCCCGGCGCAAACGCGGCGCGCGAGATCCTGCTCGATCTGCGCCAGCCGAATCTCGTACCCGAGGGTTGGCAGGATGACTGATCGTAATCGCATCATCCTCATCGGCGCGGGTCACAATGGCCTCGTGTGCGCGGCCTATCTCGCGAGGGCCGGGCGTCAGGTGCTCGTGCTGGAAGCGTCGGAGCGTGTTGGAGGCGCTGCAGTCACGCGGGAGTTCGCGCCGGGGTTCCGCGTCTCGGCGTGCGCTCATCTCTCTTATCTACTGGACGCGAGCATCAGCCGCGAGCTGCGTCTCGCGGATCATGGGCTGAAGGCCGCCCGCGCAAACCTGCACACCGTGGCTCTCTCCGCAGATGGCGCCCCCCTTGTCATCAACGGCGACGTGGTCGAAGGAGCTGCGGTCGGGGACAGCGACCGCGCGGCGCTCCGCACCTGGCATGCCAGCATGATGCGATTCGCGCGCGTGCTCGGGAAGCAGCACAACCGGCGGCCACCGCGAATCGGCGGCGGCGGACGGTCCGAGGCGTTCGCGGCAGCAATGCTGGGACTCGACATTCGCCGGCTCGGCCGCGATTCGATGCGCGAGTTCCTGCGTGTCGCGGGTATCAACATCTTCGACATTCTGGAAGAAGCCTTCGATTCACCGCTGCTGAAGGGTGCTCTTGCGCTGGATGCAGTGCTCGGTACGAATCTCGGGCCGCGTTCGAACAACTCCGTGCTCACCCTGCTCCACCGATTGAGTGGCGCTGGTAGTTTGTCATTGCCTGCGGGCGGAATGGGCTCCGTGAGCGAGGCGCTCGCCAAAGCGGCACGCAGCGCTGGTGCCACCGTGCGCACGAACAGCCCCGTTGCGCGCATCACGCTCGATGGCGATCACGTGTCCGGCGTGCAGCTCGAAAGCGGCGAGCGCATCGAAGGCGACATCGTCGTCTCGAATGCGGACCCCGCGCGAACCCTGCTTCATCTTCTCGGAGCACGACATCTGGAAACCGGTTTCGTGCACCGTGTGCGGCACGTGCGGTCGAAAGGCATGGCCGCGAAGCTCCATCTCGCACTGGACGCCTTGCCTGCATTTACGAAACTGCCGTCGCAGTGGGTCGGCGAGCGGCTGCTCATCGCGCCAGACCCTGGCTATATCGAGTCTGGATTCGATGCCGCGAAGTACGGCGCGTGCTCGCCCTCCCCCGCACTCGAGATCACGATTCCCAGCGTGCACGACGCAACGCTGGCGCCCGCGGGCCGGCACGTGTTGTCAGCCATCGTGCAGTACGCGCCATTCGATCCCCGCGCGAGCACCGATGCCGCGCGAGCGGAATTCCTCGAACGCACTCTCGCGGTGCTCGAACAGTACGCTCCCGGCCTCCGAACCCGCGTGCTCGCGTCCGAGTTGCTGCTGCCCGCAGACATCGAAAAGGAGTTTCGGATCACCGGCGGTCACTGGCACCACGGTGAGCTCGCGCTGGATCAGTTCCTGATGCTGCGGCCGGTGCCGGGTGCAGCTCAGTACGCAACTCCGGTGCACGGTCTTTTTCTGTGCGGCGCCGGCTGTCATCCGGGCGGCGGCGTCATGGGCAGCGCGGGTCGCAATGCCGCTCACGCCGTGCTCGGTGCGGAGCGCGCAGCATGAATCACAAGGAACACTTCCGAACGGCCGTCTACGGAACACCCTTCCACGCACGCACGTCGCAGCTCAACATCCTCAGCGAGTGGCATCGCTGGAAGGACTACGTCACCGCTGACGCGTACTTCGATGAAGCATTGGAGTACGCGGCCATTCGCAATGCCTGCGCGGTGTTCGATCTCACGCCGATGACGAAGCATCGGATCGCCGGGCCGGATGCGCTGCCGTTCCTGAATCGCCTCATCACGCGCGACGTCGCGAAGATCAAGCCCGGCAAGGTGGGCTACTGCGTCTGGTGCAACGACAACGGGCACGTCATCGACGATGGCACCGTGTTTCATCTGCGTGGCGGCGAGTACCGCCTGTGCTCGCAGGAACGCCAGCTCGACTGGCTCTCGCGCTCGGCGCATGGCTTCGACGTTACCATCGTCGAAGAGACACATGACGTCGCGGCCCTCGCCTTGCAGGGCCCGACGAGCTGTGCAGTGTTGAAGGCGATCGGCTGCGAGGGAGTGCAGAACCTGCCGCCGTTCGGTATCTCGTACTTCCCGTTCGCCGGCAGCGAGCTCATGGTTTCGCGCACCGGGTTCACGGGCGATCTCGGGTATGAGCTCTGGATCGAGCCGCGCAACGCGCTCGCACTGTGGGACGCGCTGTTCGAGAAAGGCGAGAATCACGGCATTCGGCCGATGGGCACGCATGCGCTGGAGGTCGCGCGGATTGAGGCCGGGTTCCTCCAGGCGCACGTGGATTTCCTGCCGGCCGATCAGGCCATCCGCCTCGACCGCTCGCGCTCGCCGTTCGAGCTCGAACTGGCGCGGCTCGTGGATTTCAAGAAGCCCAACTTCAATGGCCGGCGCGCGCTGCTCGAGGAGCAGAAGCGGGGCTCCCGCTTCCGGCTGGTGCGGCTCGACATCGAGGGCAACAAGCCCGCCCGCTCCTCTTATATCTATGACAGCCCGCGCAACGGCAACGTCGTCGGCACGGTGACGTCAGCGGAGTGGTCGCCATCCGCGAAAGCGAACGTCGCCCTCGCCTCCATGCACATGCCTTGGGGCCGGCCGGGCGATCAGCTGTGGGCGGAGATCTATTACCACCGCGAGCTGAAATGGTCGCGCGTGATGGCGCGCTGTCGCGTGGTGGAAGGCCCGTTCTTCGATCCGCCGCGCCGGCGCGCGACACCCGCGGCCGACTTTTGAACGGCGCGCGGTGCGGAGCCGGCATGCCTCATCGTCTCGAACCCCTGCTTCGTCCCCGGTCGGTGGCCGTGCTCGGCGCCACCGAGCGTGAGGGAACGGTCGGTCGGACGACGCTCGAAAACCTGATCAAGGGCGGATACGCCGGGCCCTTGTTCGCAGTGAATCCGCGCTATGAATCAGTCTGCGGCGTCCCTTGCTTCCCTACGCTGGCAGCGCTTCCCCAACCCGTCGAGCATGTGATCTTCGCAGTGAGCGATGCGCGCCTCGAGGCTGCGCTCGAAGACGCGATCGCGCACGGCGCGCGCGCGGCCACGATCATGTCTTCCCTCGTGCTCGCGGAGGACCGTGCGCCCCTGCTACGCGAGCGCGTGCTCGCGAAGATTCGCGCGGCGGGCCTGGTCGTTTGCGGCGCCAACGGCATGGGGTTCTACAACTTCGCCGAGGGTGTCTGGGCGTGCGGCTTCAGGACGCGCATGCACGCACGCGGCGGCAACGTTGCATATATCAGCCACTCCGGCTCAGGCATGTGCGGCATCGTCGATACCGACGAGCGCATCGACTTCAACCTCGTCGTGTCCACCGGCCAGGAGCTGGCCGTCACGATGGACGAGTACCTCGACTTCGCGCTCGACCAGCCAGCGACGCGTGTCGTCGGTCTTTTCATGGAGACGGCGCGGAATCCACAGGGGCTGGTACGCGCGTTCGAGAAGGCGCAACAGCGCCGCATCCCCATCGTTGCGCTGAAAGTCGGCCGAACCGAGCTGTCCGCGAAGCTCACCGTCTCGCACTCAGGCGCCATTGCAGGTGAGGACGCGGTGTATCAGGCGCTGTTCGATCGTTACGGCGTGCAGCGTGTGCACGACATGGATCAGCTCGCAACGGCGCTCATCATGTTCGCGCAACCGCACCCGGTCGGGCCGGGCGGCCTCGTCTCGCTGCATGACTCAGGTGGCGAGCGTCAACTGCTCATCGACCTTGCGCATGATGCCGGCGTGCCGCTCACTCCACTCACTTCGGAAACAACAGCGAAACTCGCCTCGCTGCTGGACCCTGGGCTCCCCGCGATCAATCCACTCGATGCGTGGAGCACCGGTGGGCCGGACTATCACGACGGGATGGAACGGTGCTTCGCGACGTTGATGAGCGATCCCGGCGCTGCGTTCGGCGCGGTGATTCATGATCGTGTCGCAAGCGGAGTCATCCACGACGGGTACCTGGACTACCTGCGCGCCGGTCATGCGCTCTCCGGCAAACCAGCGTTCCTGGTCGCGAATCGCCAGGGCACGGGATCGGACGCGCACGTCGTTGCGGCAACTCGCGCAGGGTTCCCGGTTCTCGATGGCGTCACTTCGTTTCTGCGCGGCGCGAAGTGCCTGCTCGACTATCGGGATCATCTCGCACGTGAGCGAAAAGCGATGCCGGCGGCACCGGAACCAGCCGTCGCTGCGTGGAGCGCGCAGCTCGCCAGCGGCGCAGCGCTCGACGAACACGACGCGATGAGGCTGTTGAGCGATTTCGGGCTGCCCGCCAATGTCGGGCGCATCGTCGAGAGCGAGCCCCGGGCACGTGCCGTCGCCAGTGAGGTCGACTACCCCGTCGTGCTCAAGACGGCGATGCCTGGCATCGACCACAAGTCCGACCGCGACGGCGTGCGGCTCGACATTGGAAACTATGCGGCTCTGACCGCGGCCTATCGGGAAGTCTCGCGGCGACTCGGTCCGCGCTGCCTCATCGCGCCGATGATTCGCACGCCCGGCGTCGAGATGCTGCTCGGCATGGTCCACGACGAGCAGTTCGGCCCGGTCGTGGTGCTCGGCTTCGGAGGCGTGCACGTCGAATCATTGAAGGACGTCGTGTACGCGCTGCCGCCCTTCGATGCGGCGGAGGCCCGCCGTATCGTGAATCGCCTGAAGCTGCACGCGCTGCTCACGAGCCCTCGACACAAGCAGCCGCTGGCCATCGACGATTTCTGCGTAACCGCCGCGAAGTTCTCGATGCTCGTCGCGAGCCTGGGAGCGCAGCTCTCCGAGATGGACCTGAACCCCGTGATCGTGCACGCCGACGGCTGTGTGATCGTAGACGCGCTCGTAGTAGCTAGGAACGCCCCATGAGTCTCCAGACACTGGCCGGCCAAAGTCATCAGCAATGGATTGCAGCCGCGGATGCAGCCCGCGCACGCATCGAGACGCGGCTCTTCATCGACGGCCACTTCGTCGATGCCGCGCGCGGCGGACGATTCACGACGGTGAATCCGGCAACGGGGCAGCCGCTCGCTGAGATGTCCGCGGGCACAGCGGAGGATATCGATCGCGCGGTGGCGTCCGCGAAGCGGGCGTTCAAGAGCGGCGCATGGTCGCGCATGGCGCCACGTCAGCGCATGGACGTCCTCTATCGCTTCGCTTCGCTGGTCGAGCAACACGGCGAACGGCTCGCCGTGCTGGAAACGCTCGACATGGGCAAGCCGATCAGCGACGTCGTTTCGATTGACCTCCCAGCCGTCAGCGACACCATCCGCTTCATGTCCGAGTGCATCGACAAGATCGACGGCACCGTCACGAATACCGAAGCGGGCGTCATGCACATGGTTCTGCGCGAGCCGCTGGGTGTGGTGGGTGCCATCTCACCCTGGAACTACCCATTGCTGATGGCCGCGTGGAAAGTTGCGCCAGCCCTTGCCGCCGGCAACTCGGTCGTGTTGAAGCCTGCGGAGCAGGCACCGATGAGCTGCCTGCTCCTCGCGGAGCTGTTCCTCGAGGCCGGTGGCCCGCCGGGTGTTTTCAATGTCGTGAACGGATTGGGAGAAGTTGCGGGCAAGGCACTCGCTCTGCATCCGGACGTCGCCAAGATCACGTTCACCGGCTCGACGGAGGTGGGCAAGCTCATCCTGCAGTATGCCGGCCAGTCCAACATGAAGCAGGTGGCGCTCGAGTGCGGCGGCAAGTCGCCGCAGGTATTTCTCGCCGATGTCGCGGACCTCGATCGCGCGGTCACCGCCGCCTATCGCGGCATCTTCTCGAACATGGGCGAGGTGTGCAACGCGGGCTCGCGGTTGCTGGTCGATCGCGCCATCTGCGATGAATTCGTCGCGCGGTTCATCGAGCTGGGGAAGGACGCTTACCAGCCCGGCGATCCGCTCGATCCGCAGACCACGCTCGGGCCGCTCGTCACTCGCGAGGCGCAGCAGCGCGTGCTCAGTCTGATCCAGACAGGCCGACGCGAAGGCGCGCAGTTGCAGTTCGGCGGCGACGCGCCGCGCGGCCTGGATGCCGGTGCGTACGTCTCCCCCACTCTATTCACCGACGTGCGCAACGACATGACGATCGCGCGGCAGGAGATCTTCGGGCCGGTCGCGACCGTGATTCCATTCGAGGGAGTCGAGCAGGCGATCGATATCGCGAACGACACGATCTACGGCCTCGCGGCCGGAGTCTGGACGCGTGACCTCGACACCGCGTTCCGCCTCGTGCGCGGCATCGAGGCGGGCGTCATCTGGATCAACTCGTTCGACGAGGGCGACATGACGCAGCCCTTCGGCGGCTACAAGCAATCCGGCCACGCGCGCGACAAGTGTTTCGACAGCGTGAAGAGCTACACGCAGTCCAAGTCTGCGTGGTTCAGGCTCGCAGGCAGTAGCCCATGAACAACGAGCTCGTGCGCAGTGAGCACCGCGAGGGTATCGCCATCCTCACGCTCAATCGGCCGGACAAGCTGAACGCCATCAACAAGGCGATGATCGAACAGCTCGGGCACGCACTCGACGCTGCTGAAGCGAACGACTCCGTCCGGGCCATCGTGGTCAACGGCGCGGGCCGCGCGTTCTCCGCGGGCTTCGATCTGGATATGGAATCGGAGGCCGTGCGCCAGTCACTGGAGAATGACTTCCGCATCATCATGCGCTTCTGGGACAGCCCGAAAGTGACGCTGGCGGCGACACATGGCTACTGCCTCGGCAGCGCGATGGAGCTCGCACTCGCTTGCGATATCACGATCGCCTCCGATGAATGCCGCTTCGGAGCGCCCGAAGTGCGTTTCGGAAGTGGCATCGTGGCGATGCTTCTCCCGTGGCTTGCAGGTCCCAAGCACGCCAAGTATTTCCTGCTGAGCGGAGACGATCGCGTCACCGCGCAGCACGCGCTCGACGTGGGCCTGATCAATCGTGTCGTGCCCGCCGGGCGCGCGCTCGACGAAACGCTCGACCTCGCGCAGCGGATCGCCGCGAACGACGCGCTCGCCGTCAAACTCACGAAGCAGGCCATCAATCGCAGTCTCGACATTGCCGGCATGCGCCAGGCGCTGCTCCAGGCCCTCGAGCTGAACATCAGCATCGAAACTTCGGAGACCGCCGAGTCGCGCGAGTTCAACGCCATCCTGAAACGCGAGGGCGCGAAGGCTGCCATCGCATGGCGTAGTGCGCGCGCCAGTCGCGGAACTACGGGACACAGCTCATGAACGATACGAAACGCACGAAGGACGAGCTGCAGACATTCCTCAGCCGCTATCCTCATACACAGCTCCTCGAGTTGCTCCAGCCGGACATGCTCGGCATCCTGCGCGGCAAGCGTGTCATTCGAGATGAGTTCGCGAAGCCGTTCAAGGATGGCGTCAACTTCTGCGGCGCGACTGTGCTTCTCGACAGCAAGGGCCAGACATTCGAGCGTGTCAACGAAGGCAGCCGCGATGGCGATCCGGATGCGATCTCCACTGCGGTGCCCGGGTCGCTCGCGCCCGTTCCCTGGGCGCAGGTGCCTACAGCGCAAGTCCTGCTTTCCATGGCAACAGCGAACGGCGAACCGTTCTTCGCGGATCCGCGCCAGGTGCTGCGGCATGCAGCGCGCCCGCTGCAGGAGATGGGTCTCACTGCCGTTGCGGCTACGGAGCTCGAGTTCTACCTGCTCGATGCGGAGGCCGAGCACCCGGCGCCGAAAGTGGGCCGCATCCCCGGCATGAAACGCATGCAGGATGGTCCGCAGTACGGAAACATGGACGATGTCGAGGACGTCGATCCCTTCCTCGCCGAGCTGTATTCGGTCTGCGCGGCCCAGAACATCCCGGTCGGCGCAACACTGAAGGAATTCTCGCCGGGGCAATTCGAAGTCAATCTGCATCATGTCGCGAGCGCCGAGCTGGCGTGCGACCACGCGGTTCTGCTGAAGCGCGCCGTGAAAGCCGTTGCGAAACGGCACGGACTCGGCGCGAGCTTCATGGCGAAGCCGTTTGCAGATTCAGCGGGCTGCAGCCTGCATGTGCACGTGAGCCTCATCGACAAGTCCGGCCGCAACGTGTTTGCGGGATCGGGATCTGCCGCGCCGTTCTCCGACACGTTTCGTCATGCAGTCGGCGGCCTCGCGGCCACGATGGTGGAGTCCATGGCGATCTTCGCCCCGACAGCGAACTCTTATCGGCGCTATCGGCCCGGACTGTTCGTGCCTCTCGCGCCCAACTGGGGCGTGAATCATCGCGGCGTCGCCTTGCGCGTGCCGCTTTCAGCGCCTGAAGACACACGCATCGAGCATCGGCCCGGGGGAGCGGATGGCAACCCGTATCTCGTGATGGCTGCGATTCTCGCGGGCATCCATCACGGCATCACGAATCGCTGCGATCCTGGTCCGATGGTCGAGCCGGGCGAAGTCATCGAAGAGAGAGCCACTCTGCCGCTGCGCTGGGAGGCTGCGCTCGATGCATTCGAAAGAGGAACGGTGCTGCCGCAGTACCTCGGCAAGCGCTATCACCACTTGTTCGCGACGTGTCGGCGCGAGGAATGCGATCGCTTCCACGCCCAGATCACGGACCGCGACTACGAGTGGTATCTCCGCGCGATCTAGGTCACGGGGAGTCGCGCGCGAATCCAGTCCTGAAAGCCGGCCAGCACGATCTCTTTGTCCGACAGAATGCCCCGCGTGTACGCGCCGGATGACAGGCCCTGCTGCACCGAGTGCGTCAGCACCTCGTCCTCTGCCTGCACGCGCGCATTGAGACGCGTGCAGAGATATCGCGCGGCCTTCATCTCGCGCCGGTCATCCGCAAAACCGTACGAGCGGGCGCGAATGCGCGTTCGTCCCGGGCCCAGCGGCACGAGCTGGAAGAAATCCAGCCACTCCGGATAGATATCGAAAAATACGTTCGGAAACAGCCCGAGATACGTCCAGCGCCGGCGCATGTCTTCCGGCAGATGCTCCATCGTCGGCAGGAACGCGGCGTAGCGTTCGGCGCTCCACGACTTGAGCGGCTTCTCACGCATGCGATGGCTCAGGCGCATGGTCCCCTTCGGGAACACTTCGCGGTCGTACTGCGGCTCCATCAACGCCGAGAGGCCCGCATGGCCCATCGGGAAGTGGTAGTCCTCGACATAGTTCTCGACGAGATTCTTCCAGTCGATCGCCACGTCGTGCACCCAGAGATCGTCGAGCGGCACCATCTCATCGATTCGATAGTGCGCGAGCTCCTGTCTGTGCGGCTCCATGCGCTCCGCGACGCTCCCCTCGCCCACGCGGAACCTCACGAACACCATCCCCACGAATACTTCCAGCTCGATCGGCTTGAGCCCGAACTTCGAGCGGTCGAACTTTGCGAAAGCCTCCGGCGCGCTCACGCTGCGATTACGCCCGTCGTGGTGATACGTCCAGCCGTGATAGCTGCAGGTGAGAAACTTCGGGCAGTTGCCGCGCTCGCCGCCGACCACCGCGTGCGCTCGATGCGAGCACACGTTGTGAAACGCGCGCAACGTGCCGCCACTGTCGCGGATGACGAAGCCTCGCTGGCCGAAGAATTCGAACGCGACGTAGTCGCCGGTGTTCGCGAGCTCACTGACGTGGCACACGATCTGCCACGCGGACATGAAGAGCCGCTCTTTTTCGAGCTCGTGAAATTCCTCGTTGTGATAGATCCATCCGGGCAACGTGTATCGCAGGCCCGGCTCCGCGTGCGCTGCGGGCTGCACGGGTGGCGCGACGGGTCGATCGGCAACGACACGATCCGCAAGCCAGGGGAACACGCTGCAGATATAAGCGCGACACTGCCGGCGCGCGGCTTCGCGGTCGAAGCTGTCGCCGTCGAACAGGATGCCCTGCCATTGCTGATCGATGATGCCGATGAGACCGAGCGACACCGCGTCCGCATCGGGCCAGCCCGCCACGCCGCGCGCCTCGATGACGCGACGGCAAAGCGCGGTCACGGTCTTGCAGAACGATTCGTCACGTTCACCGCAGATGCTCTGGTAGTCCTTACGCGCATTTGACTCGGCTAGGAACACATACCACACGGCAACCTTCTGCGCGTCGCTGAGCCTGCGACTGAGGCTCGCGTCGACGATCGCAAGCAGGCCGCGCAACGGATCCTCGCCGGCGTCCGCCAGCCCGCTCGCGATCTCTGCCGCAAATTCCTCGGACACTTCGCGGAGCGTGGCGAGCAGGAGCGCTTCCTTGCTGCCGAAGTGGAAATTGATGGACGCCGCGGTGTAGCCAGCCGCGGTGGCGATCTTGGCCGACGTCAAAGACGACAGACCATGGCGCGCGATGGCTGCGACGGTGGCCCGAATCAGGTCCAGGCGGGACCCCGTGTTGGTTTCGAGATTGGCCGACATTACCGTCCATTCTAGCCAGGCCTGTCACCTCCCTCAACGATAATTTAGTATTCTGAATGTGTATTTAGTGCAATAAGTAGCTGTTACTAAATGGATTTTCGTCTTAGGATCGCAGCCATGGACCGACGTGCGTTTCTTGGCGGCATGCTGGCAGCACCGGCTCTCGCGAATGCCCAGTCGGGCAATTCGCTGCTCGAGTTGACCGCGTCGGAGGCCATCAAGGCCATGCGTGACGGCGATCTCCGCGCCGAGGACTACGCGAATGCCCTTCTCGCTCAGGCCGAACGCACGAAGAATCTGAATGCGTTCATCACGCTGCGCCCGGACGAGGTGCGCGCGATGGCACGCGCGGCGGATCGGCAGCGCGCGAAAGGCGGGAAGCTCGGTTCGCTCCATGGCCTGCCCATTCCCGTGAAGGACAGCGTCAACACGAAGGGTATGCCGACGACGAATGGCACACGCGCGCTACGAGATTTCCATCCGCGCGACGATGCGGCCGTTCTCAAGGCGCTTTACGCGCAGGGTGCTTTCCCGATGGGAAAGACCAATCTCCACGAGATGTCCGCCGGCTGGTCGAGCAACAACCACGCATTCGGCGCGGTCCTCAATCCCTTCGACACCACGCGCACACCCGGCGGAAGCAGCGGTGGATCGGCTGCCGCGGTGGCCGCGCGAGTCGCTCCGATCGCGATTGCTGAAGACACGTATGGTTCGATCAGAGTACCGGCCACGTTCTGCGGCCTCACGGGATTACGCGTCACCCACGGGCGCTACCCTGCTGCCGGTCTCATGCCTCTGGCGCAAGGCAAGTTCGATCAGGTCGGCGCAGTGGCGCGCAGCGTTCGAGATCTGGCCCTGTTCGACTCCGTCGTGACGGGTGACCGCGAGGCACTTGCGGTTCCACGACTCAGAGGCGTCCGCATCGCCGTGCCCCCGGAGCTGGACGCTCCCACACTCGATGCCGAGTGCACGCCCGTCATCGCAACGGCGATCGAGCGTCTGCAAGACGCCGGCGCCACACTCGTACGCGAACCGATGCCTGCGCTCGCGAACGAAGCATCGGCTGTGGTCGTCGGCATACTCGGCCACGAAATCGGCCGGGCCGTCACCGACTTTCTGCAGACGCAAGGTACGGGTGTCTCGCTCCAGAAGCTGATCGCCGAAGCGAGCCCGAACGTCAGGGCGATCCTTGCTGCGGACCGCGATCCCGGCCCACGCGAAAACTACGAAAAATTGCTCGCACGCAGGGAGCAGATCACGGCAGCGATCAACGACTACTATCGCGCGAACCGCGTCGACGTCATTGCGTTTGCGACCAGCGCCGTGCCGGCCTTCCCGCAGGGCGATTCCGGCACCGTCAAGGTGAACGACAAGGACGTGCCGCTCTTCACTGCGATCGGCGAGCGCGTCGCGCGCGGAAGTTGCGCGAGCCTGTCGTGCCTCGTGCTTCCCGCCGGACTCACGGCGTCCGGCCTGCCTGTTGGCATCGAGCTCGATGCACAGTCAGGCCAGGATCGGCGCCTCCTGAATCTCGGAGCCGCGTTCGAGCGCGCGCTCGGTTTCAGTTCGCCGCGGCCGCGCGGTATACCGTCTCTCCGTTGATCAGCACCATCGTGACCTTCGTCTCGTGAATCTGCGTCACCGGGATCCTGAACGGATTCCGGTCGAGCACCAGCACGTCCGCCAGCAGCCCCGACTCGATGCGGCCCGTGCGATTCGCATTGCCCATCTGCCGCGCTGAATTCACGGTGAAGAGGTCGAAAGCCTGCTCGAGCGTGATTTTCTCTTCTTCACCGAGCGTCTCGCCTCCGCCGCCCAGCTTCTGCCGCGTGACCAGCGTCTCGATGGCGATCCACGGATTCACCGATGGCACGACGGACCAGTCGGAGCCCGGCACCACCAGCGCGCCCGCATCGATCGCATCCTTCACCGGAATCCAGCGCTTCATGCGCTCGGGACCGATCGCTTTCATGATGTCCGGAATGATCGGGTTCGGATACCAGATGTAGGGCGAGAACTCGAAGGTCGCCGCGAGATCGCGGCCGCGACGGATGTCGCTCATCTGCACGAAGCTGTTGTGACCCACATCGTGCAGGACGCCGCTGAATCCGTTCGCCTTGCGCGCGGCTTCGATCGCATCGAGCCCGGCGCGCACGGCCGCGTCGCCCGCCGCGTGGAACTTCACGGTGAAGCCGCGCCGGTCGAAATCGATCAGCGCCGCTTTCAGCGGTTCGGGCTGGACCATCAGGATGCCTTTCGCGCGCGCGTCATCCGCGGCGTGCGAGGCATCTCCGTAATTCTCGACCATCGCCGCGGTGTGCCCGTCCGTCGGCACGCCGTCGAGGATGATCTTGATGCAGTCCGGCTTGAAGCGATCGCGCGCGTACAGATTGCGGTGCTTGATGAATTCCTCGGCCGAGCCGAGGCGCGCGTTGAAGCTCATCGCGCGCCACATGATGCAGCCTCGAACGCGCTGTTTGAGCACGCCCTGGTCGGCAAGTGTGGCGTACGTCTGCATGCCGAACTCGTCGAGCCCCGCATCCGTGAACGACGTGATGCCCTGGGCCAACATCGTGGAGAGCGACCAGCTCAGGGCCTTCGCGTTCTCCTCGGCAGTCGGAGGCGGAATCGACGCGTACACGAGCCCGCCCGCCGATTCGCGCAGCACGCCCGATGGCTCGCCCTTCGCATCTCGTTCGATGATGCCGCCGGCGGGACTCTTGGTGGCCTTGGTCACACCGGCGATTTGCAACGCCTTGGAGTTCACCCACAGGCTGTGGCCGCTGATGTCATTCAACGCGACCGGGTTGTCTGGGGACACCTTGTCCAGCATCGAGCGATGCATCGGCGTCTTGCCGAATACCGACGCTTCCCACTGGCCGCCGGTGACCCACTCGCCTTTAGCGCGCTTCACCACGCAGGATTTCACTGCGTCGAGAATCTGCTGCTGCGTCGAGCCCTGAGCGATCCGGCATCGCTGCTGCGCAAGGCCTGCGCCGCCCGGATGAACGTGCATGTCGTGCAGACCGGGAACGACGGCCGCGCCCTTGAGGTCGACGATCTGCGTGTTCGAGCCTTTGTACGGCGCGACGGCGGCGTCATCGCCAAGCGCGACGATCACGCCACGCTTCACGGCCATCGATGCCGCCCATCCCGAGCCGGTGCGGATCTCGCCGTTGCTGAGAATGAGATCGGCCTCGGTTGCGGCGAAACTCGCCGTGGTGAGACCCGCGCCCAGCACTATCGCGCCGGCCAGTGAATGCAAGCGTCCCATGATTACCCCGCACGTCTTCGAGTTATGTGTGCGAGGCTAGCGGGGACGCGGCGTGCGTTCTTGATTGCCTCTGCCAAAGATTTGTCCCGGATCGCCGTCCATGAGCTCGTAGCTTTCCATCAGCGCGCGGTGACGCGCTTCGAGCAGCGCGCGGCAAAAAGCACACACACGCCGATGCCCGTACCGGCGAGATCGTGTGCCGCCGCTTCGGAGTAACCGACCAGCGCGAATTTCCGATGCCCGAAGCAGCTCCGGTCACAACCGCCACACGGCCACGAAGTTCGGGCATGTCAGGAGCCTCCGGTCGATGCGCCCGGACGCTGCCCGTATACTTCTCTGATTGCAAGGCTTCCGCGCAATCGCCGGTCTGCTCATGGGGAATGGATTGGAGGGCTTCCATGAAAGTACGTGACCTTGCCGATGTTCGTCGTCGCACTCTGCTCAAGGCCGCCGGTGCGGCTGCCGCGCTCAGCGCCCTGCCACTGGCGGGACGAGTCGTCGCCGCAGAGGGACCGAGGATGAAGATCGGAATGATCGGCTCGGGCAATGTCGGCAGCAACCTGGGCCGCGTCTGGGCCAAGGCGGGACACGAGGTGATGTTCTCGTCGCGGGATATCGAGAACGACAAAAAACTGGCTGCCGAAGTTGGGTCGAAAGCGCGCGCGGGCACGCCGCAGCAGGCCGCCGCGTTTGGCGAGGTCCTCACATTCGCCGTTCCGTACGGCGCGTTGCCGGAGCTCGGCAAGTCCCTCGGCAGCTCGCTCAAGGGCAAAGTCGTGATCGACGCGTGCAATCCCTTCCCGGCGCGGGACGGCGACATCGCGAATACCGCGCGTGAAAAAGGAGCCGGAGTCGTCTCGGCAGAGCTGCTGCCGGGCGCACGCATCGTGCGCGCGTTCAATGCCGTGGGCGCGCGGCGCATGGGCACCGCGCATGAAGAAGCTGGCAAGATCGGCATGCCGATCGCCGGCGACGACAAGCAGGCCATCGAAATCGCTTCGCGGCTCATCCGCGAAATCGGTTACGAGCCCGTGCTGATCGGCGGCCTGAACATGGGCAAATACCTGATGCCGGGCACGCCGCTCGCGGGCGAACGCTCACCCGACGAGATTCGCAAGATCGCGGCGACACTCACGCCGTAACGAGCGCGCGTCCGCCGCGCCTGTCGCGCTGCCGACCCCGCCTCTGCGGCGGATCGCGTGAGCGTGCAGGCGCGGTGCTGATCCTCAGCGCGGCCCCGATTTCAGGTGAAGCGCGTCCTCGATCCTGCGCCAGTCCACGAACCGGAACTGCGTGGAGCCGTCGTACTCGAAGCCATTGATGTCGCTGGTGTCAGGAGGATCCTCAGCCTCGCCGTTCTGGACGACGAGCAGGCCGCCCGGAAACAGGTTTCCAAGCGCGATGGGCGTCACCGCCACGCCGTCGCTGTCGCCCGTCTGCTCCACCATGAACGTTCCCAGGTGTCGATTGCCACCGTTGCGTTCGAAGAGATGGAACGTGTTGTCTCCCTGACTGGAGACGAGCAGGTACCCGCTGCGGCGGCCCGTGCTGAAGATGGCGAGACCTTCGACGTCCACTTCGAGATTCTTGCCGGCGAACGCATCGCTTCCTTCTGCAACCAGCGTGTCCGGCTCAGCTTCTCCTTCCGGATCGTATTCGCATTCGAACTCGTCGTCGTCCGGCACGGCCCAGTAGGGTTTGCCGAAGCTCTTCACCGGCTCGAGGAGAAACTCCTTGCCCACACGCATCGCGACGGGCAGCTGCCGGCTGAGAGGAATGCGATAGACCCCGATGGTCTCGAACGCGACGTACAGCGTCTGACTGGCCGGATCGATCACGATGCCTTCGGATTGCGGGTCCTCGTTGGCATTCTCCCGACACGGCGTCCAGTCGAGCGGAGCGGTGCCCGCGCGGCGCAGCCGAAAGTTCGGGTCGAACAGAAAAGCGCGGACGGCTCGGTAAGTCACCTTGCCGTTCGAATCGGCGACCAGTTTCACCTGCTGAACGACACTGCGATTGCGCTGGGAGACGAACGCATAGAGATCGTCTCCATCCTGCCAGAGGCCGAGACCGTAGCCGGTGTCCTGATCGTCCAGCGGATTTTCCTGCAGGCCCGGCTCGAGCTCCGGCGTCTGCAGCGGCGAAGGTTGCACGACGCGCCATGGATAGAGCCGAGGCGCGCCGCTGGAAGTGATGTCGATGAGCGGGCCGCCCGGTGCGTTGGGCTCGATTGCATACACGCGCAACCGATCGCAGCCTCGATCCGTCACGACGGCGATGTCGCGACGGACCTTTCCAATCTTCACGTTGTACGCGACATCCACATTGTTGAAGCGGCCGAACGTTTCGCCTTCGCTCTCGGCGCAAGGCTTGCCCGGACCCGGATTGATGCCCGCGGGTGTCGGAGGATCCTGCGGCAGGATCGTCGGCAGGTTCGGCGGAGCGATGGATTGCAGCGTGCGGCCGCGCAGGTCGTACACGACCAGGCCCGCATTCTTGAGCGTGCCGATGATCAGGCTGTCGCGTTCTTTGCGCGGGTTGATCCAGATTGCGGGATCGTCCGCGTCGACCGTCGCTGGCGCGTCGTCGTAGCTCGCGAAAGGTGCGGTGTCGATCGAGCTCGGAATGGTTGGGGTCGATGTGAAGGCGAGTGCAGGCATCCATGCGGCAACCGCAAGCGCAAGTGCTTTCAACTGCTTCTCCCCTGAAGTGGCCGGCGCGTATCAAATCGCAGCCGTGTGACATGCCCATGACGTAGCATTCACCCAAGAGAACACCCGAAGGAGTGCGCGTCATGGCGATCGTCAAAGGCCGCTGGCCGCGGGCCGTTTTCTACGATTCGAAGACCACCCTGTTCGATTGGGGCTGGAGCTGGGCCACGGCGGCCGCGAACATCGTCAAGAAGTACGGCTCGACCGTCGAGACCGCGAAGTTCACGCAGACGTGGGTGCGCTTCTTCGAGTCCCACCATCGGCGCACGGCATTCTCGCAATACACGCCGGTCACGGACACGGTGAAGGAAGCGCTGGTCGACACCTTTAATACCTACCGCATTGCCGGCTCACCGGACGATGTGCGTGAGTACACGAACCTGCAGAAGGACGTGGGTCTGTTCGCCGAAACCGAAGAGGCCCTGCAGAATCAGCAGCACATGGGCGTGAAGGTCTTCATCTACTCCGACGTCGAGCGCGAGTACCTGGACCTGTACGTCAGCAAGTTCCGCAAGTTCAAGGCGGATTTCGTCGGCACCACGGATCAGCCGCGCATTCACAAGCCGAATCCGCTGACGTACTACTGGGTGCTGGAGCAGAACGGCCTGAAGCCGCGCGACGTGCTCTACTGCGCGGCGCCGGGGTTCGATGTGCAGGGCGCGATGTCCGCCGGACTCATCGCTGCATGGCTGCGGCGCCCGGTCGACGGAATGCTCGCCAACCAGGCGCCGAGCGCGAAAGGCATTCCCGCCGATTACGAGATCGAGTCCCTGCACGACGTGACGAGTATCCTGCGCGCCAATCGAGCGTGAACCGCAGGAGATGAGCATGCACGCTGCACCGATCCGGTCGGTGACTGCACTGCTGATCCTGTTCGTCTCATCGGGATGCCAGACGCATGACGCCGACGCTCCCGGGGAGCTTCTTTATCGCGATCGGTTCACGAACGGCATCGTCGATTGGGTCCTCGAGGTCGAACAGCCTGCGCGGGTCGCTGCGGTCGATGGTGTGCTCGATATCGACACACCCGCCGGACTCACGCTGTGGTTGCGGCAAGAGCTCTCCGGCCCGGTGCTCATCGAGTACGAGGCCGCTGCGATTTCTGCCGGTGGACCGAACGATCGTGTCAGCGATCTGAACTGCTTCTGGATGGCCACCGATCCGCGGTCGCCGACGGGCAGCCCGTTTCAATCACGCCGCAGCGGCGCATTCGCTGAATACAACGCTTTGCTCACTTATTACGTTGGCCTGGGCGGCAACGGCAACACCACCACGCGCTTCCGCCGTTACATCGGCAGTCCGACAGAGCGACCTCTGCTACCGGAGCACGATCGCGCCTCGCCCGATGAGCTGCTCCAGCCGAACCGGTTTCAGCGGATCCGCGTCGTGGCCAATGGCCGGCTGATCCAGTACTACCGCGACGAGCAGAAGCTGTTCGAGTACGAAGACGCCGCGCCCTACACTCGCGGCTGGTTCGCGCTTCGCACGACCAAAAGCCATCTGCGCATTCGCAATTTCAGAATCTATCGCCTGGATGGAGCGGAGCGATCATGAGTGCAGAGTATCTCCCAGCGAACCGATCATCCGCACGCTGAATTCCGTCTGATCATTGCAGAGGGATGCGGTAGATCGTGAACGTGCCCGGATCCTTCCCTTTCAATGCAGGGTCGATGAGGAAACCGATCTTGCCTTCGATGGCGTAGGCGACGTCGCCGACGGAGGTCACGCCCGGCGATCCATTCAGGCCCTCACGCACCACGCGGATCTGCGCAGCGTCGCCGGTGATCGTCACTTCGCTGATGCGCCCGGCAGGTCCTTCGGCAAGCAGGAAACGATCGCCCGCAAGCAGCCGAAAACCATCCGGCCCGGCGATTGGCTGCGAGAGCTTGAGCTCTTGCAGGCCGGACACACTTCCCTCCGTCGATCGGTCCACGCGAATGAGCGCACCACGGCTCACGATGTTCACGTAGAGCACGTCCGCGGCGCTGAAAGCGAGGCCATCGATCCCTTTGAGGCGATCGTCTTCCGCAAGAATTTCGAGCGCTTTCGAACCGGGGCGCAGCTCGAGCAGCCGCCCCTGCGGAGTGTCCGTCGCATACACGACGCCGTTCTTGCCGACGGCGATGTCGTTGCACACGGCGCGCGATCCTGGCAGCGGATACGCGGCCTTGAAGCGCCCACTCGCTAGCTCGAATGCCACCAATGTCGAAGGTGCAGGTTTGGCCGTCTGATCGAACGGATTGGGTACCGAGCAAACCCAGAACGTGCCCGAGCGTTCATCCGCCAGCACACCGAATACCGCCTGCAGCCCATTCGTGGCATCCGGTCGAATCCACGCGCGGGCCGCCGTCTCCGACCGCGATGCGCGGTACACGATGCCTTTCATGCTGCCGGCCATGACGTCGCCACGCGATGTGGAGGTGACGCTCTCGGGAAAGACTCGCGTGTCGTCGATCACGATGTCTGCCGACCGCTGCTTCCCACTCACTGGATTCGGATAGTGAAACGGCACGACGTACTGCGACGGGTAGGTCAGATAAACCTCCGTCGGCATGCGATCCGGCGGCGGCAGGAAACTTTCCGGCCGTGTGTTGGGAGTGGTGACCTTCGCCCAGCCATCCGCGGAGCTGTACATCACGAACGGCGCGCGGATGCTGGCGATCTTCCAGACGCCGTTCTCTTTCACGTAGCTGTTCTCGTAGATGACATCGCCCCAGCCGCCGTTGCTCATCACCAGGGCTTTCATGCGCAGCTTCGCGGTCTTGCCGTCTTCGGCCACCGTCACGATCGGCTGGAACTGCATGTGATTGATGAGGCGCCCTTCCACCGGCCGCTCTGTCCCGAGCCCCACCTGCAGATATTCGAGCACGCGCTTGCGGCCGAGGAAGACGCCGCGGCCGCCGATCTCGTAGGTGCCGTTCTCGGCGAAGAGGTCCGACACTTCGGTCCACATCGCCTTGTCGACGAAGTAGCCGTACGTCCGCTGCACGATCTCGACCTGGTTCGCATCCGCGAGCCTTTCGAGACGCTTGCCGAGCGCTTCGAGCCGCGCGTCCGCGGAGTCTGCGGCGTGGGCCGTTCCGGAAACACAAACTGCCAGTGCCAGCAATGCAGTGAGGTATTTCATTTCTTTGGCCTCAGCAGCGAATCGGCCGGCTGCGGGTCGGTGACGATGGGCTTGCCGGTCACCGGATGGAGATAATGAAACGCAGGGAGGTGGACACCGGGCAGCGAACGATAGACCTCCGTCGGCGGACGATCCGGCGGCAGCACCGTGCTCGGGCCTTCGAGCGGTATGGGACCCTTGGTCCACAGCAGGTCGTAGTCCGCCAGCGCGGTCATATAAAAGTGCACCTTGCTGAGCTTCCACCGCCCTTGTTCCTGCACGTACTCGTTCTCATAGACGCCAAGCCCCCAGGCGCCGGTCGTGTTCGGGCGTGCAAGCTGCAGGATGGACTCCCAGCGACCCTTGGCCGTGCGTCCGTCCTCGCTCACGTGAATCACCGGCTGCAGCTGAAAGTGGTGGTTCAGCCAGCCGCGCTGCGGGCCCGGAGGACCGAACAACTTCAGCGCCTGCTCGATGCGGGCTCGCCCGACGTACACGCCTTGCTGGCCGTACTCGAACGTGGCGCCGTCGGCGAACAGCGCGGCGACATCGCTCCAGAGATTCTTGTCGAAGTAATAGCCGAAGATGCCCTGCAGATTTTCGATGTCGTCGTAACTCTGCAGCGCCTGGGCAAGCTTCCAGTAACGAGCGACCTGCGCGTTGGGTGATCGTGGCGCGCTGACCGGTGTCGCGCGCGCGGGATTCTTGTAGTGGAACGGGACGATTTTGCCCTCGAGGGAAGCGCGGGCCCACCCTTTCTCGTAGGGCACGAGAAACGTGACGTACAGATGCAGCGACTTGATCATCCACACGCCGTCGCGCTTCACGTATTCGTTTTCGTAGACCCCTTCCTGCCAGGAAGCGCTCTTGCCGTACTCGCCGAGCAGGCCGAAATCGCGCCAGCGACCTTTCGCGCTGAGCCCGTCCTCGGAGACGTGCACGACCGGCTGGAGTTGATAGTGGTCCGCGAGGATGCCCCACGGCAGGCCCGTGCCACCGCCACCTGCGCGACGCAGATATTCCGCGATCCGTTCGCGCCCCACGTACACGCCATCCGAGCCCAGCTCGAGCGTCGCGTCCGGCGCAAACAGGTCCGCCGCGTCTCGCCACAACGCGCGATCCATGTAGAACCCGTACGCGCGCTGGAGATGTTTTATCGCGCGTGACGCTTCGAGTCGCTCGACCGTTTTTTCGAGGCGCGCGATCTCGCCGTCCAGGTTATCGGCTGCCGGACTCGATGGTGCCCAGAACGCGGCGCCAACGAGCGCTATCGCCGCAAGCACCCTGCGACCAGTCTGTTGCATCTCGAGCCCCCTGTTTTCTCGTGTCGGGGCACTCTACCGCTTGCATTCCCAGAGTGTGTGACCGACGCCGATGCCGTCCACTTCACGCACGACGTTGAGGCCCGCGGCCGCGACGCATTCCTTCATCTCGTCGCTGTGATACATCTTGCTGTTGCCGTTCGCCATGCACGCGAAATAGAGCGAGGTGTTGTGCAAGCTGAAGGCAGCGGCCTCGTGCTGTTGGCGATCCCAGTATGTTTCGAGGATGTAGAGCGATGTGCCGGCGCCCATCGCAGCGTGAGCGCGCTTGAGGAGACTTACGATCTGCGGCACGGAGAAACAGTCGAGAAACTGGCTCATCCAGATGGCATCCGCACCCTTGGGCCAGGCGGCGGCATCGCTCAACAGGTCGATGGGGTGACAGGCGATGCGGTCGGACATGCCTGCCGCCTGGATGTTGCGCTTCGCCTTTTCGAGCTGGCCCGGCAGGTCGAGGATCGTCACGTGCACACGAGGATCGTGGGCGACACACTGCAAAGCCCATTTGCCTGTGTTGCCGCCCACGTCCAGCAACTGGGCGATGGGCTGCTCGAACACCAGGCGGAGCACGGCCGGAAAGGCCTTGTCCGAATAGAAGTGATCGAAGGCAAACCAGCTCGCCTGCACGGCTTCCGGTAGCTGCGAAAGCCCTTCGTAGATCGTGCTCCAGGGGCCGAACACCGGCAGACCCGCAGGCTTTCCCTCGCGGATCGCATCCGTGAGAAAACGCATTCCCTCGTAGCACACGTCCGCCACGAAATTGAGATTGGCGGTGGTCATCTCGTCCTTCAACAGGAAGTAGCCGGTCTTGGTGAGCGTGAAACGATCGCCGGACAGGGCGACGATGCCCGAGCTCAGCCCTGCTTCCAGCAGCACCTTCACACCGTATTCCGGAAGCGAATGCGACTGCGCGATCTCCACCGCAGTCCTGCCGTCGCGGTGTGTGTACAGCTCGTCGAGAATGCCGAGACGACGCATGGCCATCGTCGCCTGAAAGACCATGGGCCCGAAGGCGATCCGCTGCGCGTCGGCCCTCGCTTCCACGGCAGTTTTGGTATCAGGTTGTTGGTACGTAATCATGCTGGTACTGCTCGATGAACTCCGGAGGCATGCGCACAGGTTTCCCGGAGGAAAGCACCAGGCACACATATTCGATTGAGGCACGCATCAGGGTCTGCCCGGTGCGCTCCGCCACCACCTGGAATTTGCGCTGGACACGGAGCTTGCCGTCGTTGTGCGCGATCCAGGTCGCCACGGTGATCGCATCACCGAGAAAGCCGGGCGCGAGGTAATCGAACTCCGAGCGGCGCACCGCCATGCCACGGTCGAGGCGCTGGCAGTCCTCGATCGAGAGGCCGAGGGCGGTGGAATGGGCCCAGGCGCACCGGTCGAGCCAGCGCACGTAGGCGGCGTTGTTCACATGGTTGTAGTCGTCGATTTCTTCGTTCGCAACGACGAGCTGCAGTGTGAAGGGGTCGGGAAAATCCCACTGCAAATCACTGTCTCCACTGGGGCTCGAGGGGTACGCAAGTCTAGTTGATCACCCCCCGTGAGCCAAAACGGCGGGCCCGGGCACCGCGGCGCAGTTCTGCTGAATGAACTCGCGGTGTCCGGGCATCGCATTCGCGGAGTTCGCGATGGCCGTCTTGATCTGCGCGAGCCGCCGCCGCGTCTCATCGGGATCGAGCACGTCGACCAGCGGGTCGTAAGCCTGCGGCTGCACGTTCTGGCCGATGAACACGGCGAACCAGCTCGTGTCGTTGAACAGCTCGTCGCTCTCGCGAAAGATGCGGCCGCGCGCCCGGAACAGCTCGATCTTGCGGGCGAGAAAGTCCGGGATCTGGATGGCGCGGCACTCCCTCCAGAAAGGCGAATCGTCGCGCTCCGTCGCGGTGTAGTGCAGGACCAGGAAGTCGCGGATGCGCTCGAACTCCCAGGTGGTCATGCGGTTGTACTGCTCGATTTCCGCCGGATCGAAACGGCGATCCGGAAAGAGCATGAGGAGCTTCGCGATACCGCTCTGGATGAGATGAATGCTGGTCGACTCCAGCGGCTCCATGAAGCCGGCCGCCAGCCCGATCGCTACGCAGTTCCTGTTCCAGAAGCGCTTGCGTCGTCCGGTCGTGAAGCGGAGCAGGCGCGGCGCGGCGAGCGCTTCGCCGTCGAGGTTCGCGAGTAGTGTCGTCGCGGCTTCGTCGTCGCTGATGTAACGACTGCAGTAGACATAGCCGTTGCCAATGCGATGCTGAAGCGGGATGCGCCATTGCCAACCGGCAGTGCGCGCCGTTGAGCGCGTGTATGGCGTGAGATCTCCGGCGCTCGCGCATGGCACCGCCACCGCTCGATCGCACGGGAGCCAGTGCGTCCAATCCTCATATCCCGTGTGCAGCGCCTGCTCGATCAGCACGCCCCGGAATCCTGAGCAATCGATGAACAGGTCGCCTTCGATGCGCTCGCCGCTCTCCAGCACTACCGCTTCGATGAAGCCATCTTCGCCGCGCAGCTTCACCTCCTTCACCTTGCCTTCCGTGCGCATCACACCACGCTCTTCTGCATAGCTGCGCAGGTACCGCGCGTATAGCACGGCGTCGAAGTGAAATGCATAGGCGATGCGAGACAACGGCGAATTGCCGGCGTTGATCGGTCGCATGAACTTTCCCTGCAGCGCTGCGAGCGCCTGCAGGGAATAGTCCGAGAGCTCCGGCGCCTCGCCGAGCTGGTGCAGCTTCAACCAGTACGCATGGAACGACACGCCTTCCATGTCGACGCCCAGCGGCCCGAACGGATGGATGTAGGTGTGTCCGAGCCGCGTCCAGTCGCGGAACTGGATGCCGAGCTTGAACGTGCCCTGCGTCTGGCGGACGAAGTCATTCTCATCGAGCCCGAGCATGCGGTTGTAGATGTTGATCTGCGGGATCGTCGCTTCGCCGACGCCGACCGTGCCGATCTCTTCGGACTCGATCAGCCGCACCGGGCAGTACCGGTTTTTCAGAAGCTGGGCGAGCGCGGCGGCCGTCATCCATCCGGCCGTGCCGCCACCGACGATTACGATGCTGCGCAGGCGGTTGTCTTGCATCGGGCCCACTCCGGTGGGTCGGCAGCGCAGTACTGCTCGATGAAGGCGCGATGCGTGGGCAGCGATTCGGCTGCCGAACGCATGAGCGCACGCATTCGCTGGAAGGTCTTGCTCACGTCCGCGATGTTCACGGCATCGACGAGCGGATCGTAGCGTTCCGGCCAGACTCCCTGGCCGAGAAACACCGCGATCCAGTTCGTGTCGACGAACAGCTCATCGTCGTCGCGAAAGAAACGGCCACACGCCCGGAAGAGGTCGATCTTGCGGCGGAGCGTGTCAGGGATGCTCATGGCCCGGCACTCGCGCCACAGCGGTGCATCGTCACGGCCGTTCGCGTGGTAATGCAGGATCAGGAAATCGCGGATGCGCTCGAACGAGAGTGTCGAGAGCCGGTTGTATTCCGCAATCTGTGCCGGCTCGAACGAGCGATCCGGAAACACCGCCAGAAGCTTCGCGATGCCGGCCTGGATGAGATGAATGCTCGTCGATTCCAGCGGCTCCATGAATCCCGCTGCCAGCCCGAGCGCCACGCAGTTCCGGTTCCAGAACTGCTTCCGCCGGCCCGTCGTGAAGGTCAGCAGGCGCGGCTCGGCCAGTGCCTCGCCATCGAGATGCGCCAGCAACGTCGCCGCAGCCTCATCGTCACTGATGTGACGACTCGAATACACATAGCCGTTGCCAATGCGATGCTGCAGCGGGATACGCCATTGCCAACCGGCACTGCGTGCAGTGGAACGGGTGTAGGGCGTCAGGTCTCCGGCGCTTGCGCATGGAACAGCCACTGCCCGATCGCACGGGAGCCAGTGCGTCCAATCCTCGTAGCCAGTCTGCAGCGCCTGCTCGATGAGCAGCCCGCGAAATCCCGAGCAATCGATGAACAGATCGCCTTCGATGCGCTCGCCGCTCTCCAGCACCACCGCTTCGATGAAGCCATCTGCTCCGCGCAGCTTCACTTCCCTGATCTTGCCTTCCGTGCGCATCACGCCGCGCTCTTCTGCGTACCTTCGCAGATACCGCGCATACAGCAAGGCATCGAAGTGAAAGGCGTAGGACAGCGTGGAGAGCACGGATCGCGGATCCGACGCCGGTCGCGTGAATCTGCCCATGTGCGCGGCGACTGCGGACATGCAGTACTCGTCGATGGCCGACGGGTCGCCGGCTTTGCGCAGCTTCAGCCAGTACTGATGGAACTTCACAGCCTCGATGTCGGCGCCGAACGAGCCGAACGGATGCAGGTAGCGCTGATTCGGCAGCCAGTCGACGAACTCGATGCCCAGCTTGAAGGTGGCCTGCGTGTGCCGGACGAAGTCGTTCTCATCGAGACCGAGCACGCGATTGAAAATATGGATGTGGGGAATCGTGGCCTCACCCACACCGACCGTGCCGATCTCGTCGGATTCGACGAGGCGCATCCGCGTTCCGCCCTTCCCCACCGTTTGCCCCAGCGCTGCAGCGGTCATCCAGCCGGCGGTGCCGCCGCCCACGATGACCACGGACCTGATGCGCGCGTCAGACACGACCGTGCTCCGCGAGAAATGCACGATGACTCGGCATGGATTCCGCGGCATGACGAATCGCTGCTTGCATGCGGCGCAGGCGTTCGCGGGTGACTTCCAGATCGATCGTCGCGGCGCGTGGATCGCGTTGCCTCGGCCAAAGGCGCTGGCCGATGAAGAGGCAGGCCCAGCTCGATTCGTCGAAGGTCTCCTCGTCGTACATTACGACGCGGCCGCGGCTCGCAAACAGGCGAACCTTCCGTTCGAGCGTCTCCGGAATGCTCATGTGGCTGCAGTCCTGCCACAGAGGCGCATCGTCGCGTGCACTCAGGTGGTAGTGCAGGATGAGGAAGTCCCGAATGCGTTCCATCTCGGCGCCCGCGAGCCGGTTGTATTCGTCGCTGAGCGCATCGCAGGAGCGATCCGGAAACAGCGCGAGGAGCCTGGCGATCCCGCTCTGGATGAGATGGATGCTCGTCGATGCCAGCGGCTCGATGAAACCGGCGGCTGGCCCAATCGCCACGCAGTTGCGGTTCAAGAAGCGTTTGCGTCGTCCCGTCGTGAACCGCACGACGCGCGGTTCTGCCAATGCCTCGCCGTCGAGATTTCCCAGCAATGTCGCCGCTGCCTCGTCGTCACCGACATAGCGACTGCAGTACACGTAGCCATTCCCGATGCGACTCTGCAGCGGGATCTGCCATTGCCAACCGGCCTTCCGAGCTGTCGCACGAGTGTACGGCGCCAGTTCTTCAGCACCGGCACTCGCACTCGCACTCGCGTGCGTCGTCACCACCGCCCGATCGCACGGCAGCCAGTGCGTCCATTCCTCGTAACCCGTCTGCAGCGCCTGTTCGATGAGCGCGCCGCGCGGCCCCGAGCAATCGATGAACAGATCGCCTTCGATGCGCTCGCCGCTCGCGAGCACTATGGCTTCGATGAAGCCGTCCTCGCCTCGCAGCTTCACGTCTTTCACTTCGCCTTCCGTGCGCATCACGCCGCGCTCTTCGGCATACCGCCGGAGATACTGCGCGTAGAGCGCCGCGTCGAGGTGATAGGCATAAGACAATGTGGACAGCACCGAGCGCGGGTCCGGCCAGGGATGCGAGAACCGCCCGAGCCTTGCCGCAACCGCTGCAATCGAAAAATCGTCCAGCACGGCGTCATCGTGCTCGCGCACTCGCAGCCAATGATGATGGAAGCCAACGGACTCCATGCTCGCGCCCACATCCCCGCAGGGATGCATCCACGCATGTCCGACGCGGTTCCAGTCGACGAGCTCCGTGCCCAGGCGAAACGTGGAACCCGTCGCGCCCATGAAGGAACGTTCGTCGATTCCGAGCAGACGATGCAGCCCCCGCAGAGCCGGCAGGCACGCGAGTTCCGGAAATTCCAGCTCGGGTAGCGAACCCTCCGGGCCATCGAGAACCCGGATCGACACAGGCTGCGCACTGAGCGCCCGCGCAAGACACGCGGCCGCCATCCACCCGGCGATCCCTCCGCCCGCGATCACGACGCTCCGAATCGGCTCTCCTTTCACGCCGCCGTCGCTCCGTAGCAATGTCTATCGATGAAAGCCGCATGCCGCGGAGTCGCCTCCGCCGCGCGCCGGATCAACGCTCGCATGCCTTGCAAATGCCGCTCCAGTTCCGCGGCTGACAAGCTGTTCGCAAGCGGGTCGTACCGCCTCGGGAGAATGCGCTGGCCGAGGTACACCGCGATCCAGCTCGGTTCGAGGAACAGCCCATCCCGGTACGCCACCACGTGACCGCGCGCCCGAAACTGCTCCATCTTGTACGCGAGCGACTCGGGAACCCGCATCGTGCGGCAGTAGTCCCAGAGCGGCGCATCGTTGCGCTCGGTGGCGTGATAGTGAAGCACCAGGAAGTCGCGCACGCGCTCGAATTCCAGGTCCATGAGCCGATTGAATTCCTCGCTGTCCGCCGGCTCGACCGCCCCTTCCGGAAACAGCTCGAGCAGATACGTGATGGCCACCTGGATCAGGTGGATGCTCGTCGATTCCAGCGGTTCGAGAAAACCGCCGGCCAGGCCGATGGCCACGCAATTGCGATTCCAGGCGCGCTTGCGACGCCCTGTGGTGAAACGCAGGAAGCGCGGCTCGGCGAGTGGCGCGCCTTCAAGGTTCTGCAGCAACGTTGCCGCGGCCTCGTCGTCGCTCATGAACTGGCTGCTGTACACGACGCCATTGCCAACTCGATGCTGGAGTGGAATGCGCCACTGCCACCCGGCGGTGTGCGCGGTCGCCCGTGTGTACGGCACAGGCTCTTCGACACTGGCGCATGGAGCCGCAACGGCGCGATCGCAGGGTAACCAATGCGTCCAGTCCTCGTAGCCGGAGCGCAACGCCTGCTCGATGAGCACCCCACGAAATCCCGAGCAGTCGATGAAGAGATCGCCGGCAATCCGCTCGCCGCTTTCCAGGATGACGGCCTCGATGAATCCATTCTCGGGATGCAGCTTCACGTCGACGATCTTGCCCTCGGTTCGAACCACACCCCTGCGCTCGGCGTACTCACGTAAATACGGCGCGTAAAGCGTGGCATCGAACTGGAAGGCATAAGAGAACGTCGAGAGCACCGAGGCCGGATCCTCGATCGGCGGCGTGAACCGCCCGAGCTTCGCGGCCATCACCGGGTACGAATATTCGGCAATGCCCGTAGCGTCCCCGGCCTCGCGCATCCGCAGCCAGTGGTGATGGAAGCGCACACCCTCGATCATCCTGCCGAACTCGCCGAACGGGTGCAGGTACGCATCGCCGACGCGTGCCCAGTTACGGAATTCGATACCCAGCTTGAACGTGGCACGCGTCCGGCGCATGAAGTCGGCCTCGTCGAGGCCGAGTGTGCGGTTGAAATACCGGATGTGGGGGACCGTGGATTCGCCCACACCGATGATGCCGATCTCCGCCGATTCCACCACGCGAACCCGGCACCGATCGCGCAGCACTTTGGCAAGCGCCGCCGCGGCCATCCAGCCGGCAGTTCCTCCTCCGACGATGACGACGCTGCGGATTCCGGTGTCCGTCACCCCGCCCCCTTTTACGTCGGACTTGCAAAGCCCGCGCGTGTGGATCAATCTTAGCGCGAGGCATGATAGCGGTACCACACGAGGGACGTGGTACGGAAGAGGGGGAGCCACATGTCACGCCGAAAGAATAAGCGGACGCGCAGCCGCGATTTGGTAGCGTTACCAAACGGTCTCAGGGAAAAGGGTCACAACGACATCCCGGCGATTCTGCAGCCGTTTTCGCGGTTGAAACGCGGCGTGCCCGCGTTCGCCATGTGCGCCCTGACGTCGCACCTGCCGGCGTTCGCGCAGCAGGCCACCGCCCCTGCCGACACCGAAGGTAGCGAGAACATCCAGACGGTGACGGTCAGCGGCATTCGCGAAAGCCTGAAGAATGCCCAGGCCATCAAGCGCGAAGCTGAGGTCTTCGTCGACTCGGTGACGTCCGAGGACATCGGTGCCCTGCCCGACCGCAGCGTCACCGAAGCCCTGCAGCGCATTCCCGGCGTCTCGATCAATCGCTTTGCCGCTGGCAACGATCCGGATCACTTCTCGGTCGAAGGCACGGGCGTGGTGGTGCGCGGCCTGAATGCCGTGCGCAGCGAGCTGAACGGCCGCGACACGTTCTCGGCCAACAACGGCCGCTTCCTGAGCTTCTCGGACGTGCCGCCGGAGCTCCTGGGCGCCGTCGACGTGTACAAGAACCAGTCGGCCGACATGGTCGAAGGCGGGCTCGCCGGCACGGTGAACCTGCGCACGCTCACTCCGTTCGATCGCAGAGGTCGTGTCTTCGCGATCTCGGCCGAAGCGAACTATGGAGACTTCGCGGAAGCCTGGTCGCCCACCGGCTCGGCGCTCTACAGCGACCGCTGGCAAACCGGCGCGGGTGAATTCGGGCTGCTGCTGAACGGTGTCTACTCGAAGCTCAAGACCCGCTCCGACGGCGCGCAGACCTCCAGCTTCCGCCGCCGCACGGACCTGGTTCCCGGCGAGGAAGTGTGGGTGCCCGAGGGCGCCGCGTTTCGCACGCAGAACAACGATCGTGAGCGGACAGGCGCGGCATTCGCGGCACAATGGGCCAGTCCCGACGACACGATGCGGGCAACGCTGCAGTTCCTGCGCTCGGATGCCAGCGTCTCCTGGACGGAGTTCGCGAGCGAAATCGCCACGGACAACGTGGGCGACGACGCCTTCTTCTTCGTTCCGGGCACCGAGTTCGGTGTCGACGACAGCGGCGTGTTCACCAATGGCGTGATCACCGCGCCCACCGGCTGGCGCGACGATCAGCTCGGCGGGCGCGACCAGCGCACGCCGACGTTCGGGCTCCAGAGCAACAACATCCGCCGCGACGTCGAGCAGAACTACATCACCTCGGACTACGGCCTGAACTTCAAGTGGAACCCGAACGAGTCGTGGGGCCTCAACTTCGACTTTCAGCATGTCGAGTCCACCGTGCAGAACACGGACTTCGGCATCTGGGCCTCGACGTACCAGAACGCCGCGATCGACACGCGCGGCGACATTCCGCGCATCAACTTCCTGCCCCCGTCGCAGACGGGCAACCCGCCGACGTGCACGCCACCGGCGGGAAACTGCCCCACCTACTTCACGGGCTCGCATACGAGCTTCACGGATCCATTCAACAGCTTCTGGCGCTCGGCGATGGATCACTTCGAGGACAGCGAGGGCAAGGAAAACGCGGTCAAGCTCGACATCGAACGCAAGTTCGCCGACGTGGCGGGCGGCTGGCTCGATTCCGTCCGGGTCGGTGCGCGCTTTGCAGAACGCGACCAGACGACGCGCTTCTCCGAATACAACTGGGGCGCGCTGAGCGAGATCTGGGGCCGCGGCGGGCCGGTGTGGATGAGCGACCCGGTCGATGGCATTCCGAATGCCGACGGCGTGGCAGCCGGCGGTGGCACGCCGACGGCCGACCAGACGATGGCGGTGCCGTTCAAGAACTTCATGCGCGGCGACGTGCCGGTGCCGCTCGTGGCGCTGTTCCCGAGCATGAACCTCGCGCAGAACTACGATCAGGCGGCCGCGTTCGCACTGAGGATCCGCGACGAATGGGGCCGCAACGATGTGGGTGACTGGGAGCGCGCGGACGATCCGCGCCGCGGCCATCACATTGCGCCCGGCAGTCCGTTCCTCGATCGCGAAGTCAACGACACGAACGAGCAGACGAAGTCGCTCTACGCGATGCTCCGCTTCGGGGGAGATTTGAGCGGTGAGCGAAATATCGCGGGCAACATCGGCGTGCGCTGGGTCAGGACCGATTTCGAGGCGATCGGCGCGGTCGGATCGCTCTTGCCTTCTGCACTTCCCGGTGAGTCATCGTGCCAGCTGCCGAACCCGCTGCCCCCGAATTTCGACCCGAGCATGTTCGATCCGCCGCCCTTCTGTGATCTGACGCCCGAGCAACGCGCTGCCGTGCGCCGGTTCGCCACGGGAGACACGGCGCAGAACATTGCAAACAATTCGTACGACAACTTCCTGCCGAGCTTCAACCTGAAGGTCGGGCTCACCAAGGACCTCTTGATGCGCTTCGGCTTCTCGAAGGCGATCCAGCGGCCGGACCTGGGCCTCACCCGCAATTACTTCAATCTCGTGCCGCGGGTGCTCGACGACGAATTCGTCGGCATCGAGGCGCGCACGGGCAACGCGTTCCTGGAGCCGGCGAAGGCGACGCAGTTCGACACCTCCCTCGAGTGGTACTTCTCGGACGTGGGGTCCCTCACGTTCGCGCTGTTCCACAAGCGCCTGAAGGACGTCGTCACCAACGGCCTCGAAGCGGTGCCCTTCACTGCCGGCGGCGAGACGTTCAACGTGTTCGTCGTGCGGCCCGTGAACTCGCCCGACGTGGGCAAGATCAAGGGTGGCGAGCTCGCCTACCAGCAGTTCTACAACTTCCTGCCGAGCTTCTGGAGCGGCTTCGGTATCCAGGCCAATTACACGTATATCGACAGCCAGGGCGTGCGGCAGAACACGCTGAACACGACGACCCCCGATACCGCGGGGACCGAAGCGAACGTCGACACGAGCCTGCTGCCGCTCGTGGGCCTCTCCGAGCACAACGTGAACTTCGCCGTCATCTTCGAGCGCGGACCGATTTCGACGCGCCTCGCGTACAACTGGCGCTCGCAATTCCTGCTCACCACGCGCGACGTGATCACGCCATTCGCGCCGATCATGAACGAGGCCACCGGCCAGCTCGATGGCTCCTTCACGTACTCCATCACGGATCGCGTGAAGGTTGGGTTGCAGGGGGTGAATCTCCTCAACGAGGTCACGAAGACCTCGCAGGTGCTGAACAACCAGCTCCTGGAGGGAGGCCGGTCGTGGTTCATGAACGACCGCCGCTTCTCGGTGCTGATGCGCATGAACTTTTGAGGGGACCGGCGGGTGTCCGTGCTCAACCCCTGGCGCGGGCACCCGCCGGAAAGATGCAGGCCCGGATCGAACGGATCGGAGCCGGTCGCGCTCCGGTAATCGTCCTCGAAGAGCTGAGCGGCGCTCCCGCTGCGCTCGTCGAGCAGGCCGCGGAAGTGCAGTCGCAGTTCCACGTGCGTTCGAAACTCTATCCGGGGATTCGCACACCAGCCCCGCAGAGCTATCGCGAGAATCTGGCCACGCAACTGCGCGCGATCGTCTGCACCGCTTTCGACTGGCAGGGCGACATCGAAGTCACCGAGTCGAATTTCTCGCTCGTCACGACACCCGCCCCCGAGCTCACCCCGTTCCAGCGCATCCCGCATTTCGACGGGACGGACACGGAAGAGCTCGCAGTGTTGCACTACCTGTGCCGGCCGCAGCAGGGCGGCACGTCCTTCTATCGCCATCGGAGCACGGGCTACGAAATGATCACGCGCGATCGGCTCGAAGGGTACATGCGCACCCTCAACTCCGAGGCGCGCGCCCTGGGACTTCCGCCGGCGGAGTACGTGAACGGAGACACGCCGCTGTTCGAGCGGATCGCGCACTACGAGGCCGCGTTCGATCGGGCGATCGTCTACCGGGGTGCGAGCCTGCACTCCGGCGACATTCCGCCGGACTTCGTGCCGGACGCCGACCCGCGCACCGGCCGGCTTACGGTCAATTCCTTCCTGCACCTCGTGGCCTGAACGCCGCTCAGCTACCCTGAAGGAATGCCAGAAGGTCATACGCCTGCAGTTGCGTTCGTTGCACTATTCGCCACCGCGCTCTCCATCGCTGAGGCGCAACCCACGGGAGCGCAGATCACGCCGGTGACGGATGCCATGCTCGTGAATCCGCCCGCGCAGGACTGGCTGATGTGGCGCCGGACGCTCGATTCGTGGGGCTACAGCCCGCTCAGCCAGATCGACGCCACCAATGTCCATCAGCTGCAGCTCGTGTGGACGCGCGGGCTCGAGCCCGGTCCGCAGGAAGGCACGCCGCTCGTTCACGACGGCATCCTCTACTTTCCGAATCCGCGCGACATCATCCAGGCATTCGACGCGACGACCGGCGATCTGATCTGGGAGCATCGGCGCTCGCACCCCGAGGACATCGACAAGTACATCAACGCACCCTTCATCAATCGCAACCTCGCCATCCACGGCAATCTCATCATCGACACGTCCGCGGACGGTTACGTGTACGCGATGGACGCGCGCACGGGTGCAGAGGTGTGGAGCACGAAGGTGCTCGACTACAAGACCGCGGTCCATCAGACCTCGGGTCCGATCGTTGCGGATGGGAAAGTGTTCACGGGGCGCGGCTGCGATCCGCTGCCCGATGCAAACCCCGATGCGTGCGTCATCACGGCGCACGATGCGCAGACGGGCCGCGAGCTCTGGCGCACGCGCACGATTCCAGGACCTGGCGAGCGCGGCAACGAGACGTGGGGCGATGTGCCGTTCGCCGAGCGCAAGCACGTGGGCGCGTGGATGCCTCCGAGCTACGACCCGGAGCTGAAGCTGCTGTACATCGGCACGTCTGTCACCGCGCCGGCGCCGAAGTTTCTGCTGGGCGGCAACGACAAGAAACATCTCTATCACAACTGCACGCTCGCGCTGGATCCTGAGACCGGCAAGATCGTGTGGTACTACCAGCACGTCGTCGATCACTGGGACCTCGACCATCCGTTCGAGCGCATTCTGCTCGACACGGCAGTGGCGCCGGCGAAAGAGTCCGTCGCGTGGATCAATCCGAAGATCAAGCCGGGCGAGAAACACAAGATCATCACCGGCGTTCCCGGCAAGACGGGCATCGTCTACACGCTGGATCGTCGCACGGGAGAGTTTCTCTGGGCGACACCGACGATTCATCAGAACGTGGTCTCGAAAATCGACGGTCGGACCGGTGCAGTCACCGTGAACCCCGCTGCGCTCTTCACGGCGAAGGGCAACGAAGCGACGGTGTGCCCGAGCATCCACGGCGGCAAGAACTGGCCGGCCGGCGCATACAGCCCGCTGACCGGCACGATGTACTTCCCGCTGCAGAACACGTGCTCGCATTACACGGTGACCATCGAGAATCGCAAGGAACCCGCGTCGTACGGCTTGCGAGCGATCAATTCGGCTGCACCGGGAACGGAGAAGGTCGGAAGTATCCACGCGATTTCCGTGAGCACCGGCAAGACCGAGTGGAAGTACGAACAGCGCGCTGCCCTCCTCTCGCTCGTGACCACCGGCGGCGGCCTGCTGTTCGGCGGAGATATCGCCGGGCGCTTCCGCGCATTCGATCAGCGTTCGGGCCAGGTGCTGTGGCAAACCAATCTCGGTTCGCAGGTGACGGGATTTCCAATCGCGTATGCGGTCGGTGAACGGGAGTTCATCGCTGTCAGCGTAGGACAGGCTGTGAACACGGCTGGCTATCTGAGCATCACGCCGGAAATCCGCACGGGCAGTAACAACAGCCTGTTCGTGTTCGCGCTGCCTCAGGGATGGCAAGCGGCGACGACGCGATCGGCGCCGCGCGATCAGGCAGCGCCGCCACAGGCAAGCAGCGTCGTCGCCGCGTCGAGTACAGGCACTGCCGCGACGCCAACCGCAGCGGCGCAATGTCGACGCAGCAGTGAAAGCCGCCCCTCAGCCGGTAGCACGTCCAACGACGGCAGCGCGCTCAAGGGCAGCAACACACGCAACGACGGCGGCAGCACGCTCAAGGACCGCAGCACACGCAACGACGGCGGCAGTGAGCTCAATGGCCTGTTCACTACTGCGCAGAGCGCGCAGGGCCGAAAAGTATTCGCCGATCAGCAGTGCGCGCTATGCCACGGCGCGAACATGCGCGGCTCGGCCAGTGGGCCAGCGCTCGCCGACTCCGGCTTCCGCACGGCGTGGCAAGGCCGGTCGCTCGGCGCACTCTTCGACTGCATGAAAAACACCATGCCTCCCGGTCGCAGCGGCACGTTGAGCGACGCCGACTACGTGCATCTTCTCGCGGCGATCCTCGAAGCCAACGGCTTCAAGTCGGGCGACTCGAAGAGCGAGCTGTCCGCCGATCCAGCAAAACTGAATCGCGCGATGTTCGGCGACCCCACGGCGAACTAGCGCCGCCTGAAGCTCAGCCCGGCGGGTGCTGTACCGTCCCTGGAACGGTACCGACCGATCGTTGCACATGTCCCCCGGCGAATGATTTCGTTTACACGGTCCACGAGTGAGTGAACCATGCCGGCCCTTCGCGGGACGTGGAAGCAGTTTTTGCGGATTTCGAAAAGCGCGCACCTCGAAACCGCAACTTGTACGCAACAAAAAATGATCGCGGCATGGTCGATCGCGTGCCTTCTTGTGCAGTCCGCGCTCAAAGATGTAGTGTCGATAGCGAAGGAACAATCAGGTCAAGGGACTCCAAGATCCCGCACGTTGACGCGAAACGATTCATCGACCCGGTACTGAATAGGGGGGACTGGCGATGTACGAGTCGGCAATGGTTCGGCAGTTCGTGCGTACAGCACTGACTACGAGCTTACTCACAGTAATAGGAACAGGACTCCCGGTGGCGCAAGCCGCAGACGGCGATGAAGCCGTGGGAGTGCAGGAAGTCACCGTCACCGGAACGCGCATTCGTCAGCAGACGGGCATGAACACGCCCGTTCCCGTGACCACACTCAACACCTCCGATCTGCTTGCCCTGAAACCGGGCGGCTCGATCGGCGATCAGCTCGATAAGCTCCCGCAGCTCTTCCAGACGGAATCGGCACAGCGCGGCAGCGGTGCGCTGTTCGGCAACGCCGGCGGCACGTATCTCAATCTCCGCGGCCTCGAAAGCAAGCGCACTCTCGTGCTGCTCGATGGCTCGCGCGTCGTTCAGGATGACCGCGGCGGCACGGTGAACGTCGGCGTCTTCCCGATGTCGCTGATCAAGAACGTGGACATCATCACGGGCGGCGCATCGGCCCAGTACGGCGCGGATGCCGTGGGCGGTGTCGTGAATTTCGTGCTGGATCGCGAGTTCGTCGGCCTGAAAGCGACGGCAACGACCGGCAAACCCGAGCGCGGTGGCGGCGGCTTCAGCCGCAAGTTCGGCCTCGCAGGCGGCATGAAGATCGGCGAGAAGCTGCACGTGGTGGGCTCCGTCGACTACAACCGCATCGAACAGATCGAGCGCGATCCAACGCAGCTCGGCGACTGGTTCCAGCGCTGGGGCTTCGTCACGAATCCCGCGTGGCGCTCGGCGACGCTCACACCGGGCGTGCCGCAGCGACTGACGCTGCCGAATGTGATCTCGTCCGTGCACTCGCCTTACGGGCGCATCGCCACTGCCTACAGTGCGTTGTCGCCAACCACGGGCCTCGGAACCACGACGGTTCCGACCTTCACTCTCCTCAACAACGTGTTCACTCCCGATGGCACAGGCGTGCGGCCGTTCGTGGCGGGCTCCGTGACCTCGGGCGCCGGTGGCACGCAGTCCATGTCCGGCGGACCGGAGTTCGACGCCGCCACGGCGGCATTCGAGGGCGGGCCCTTCGGCGCCGAAGTAAAGGAGCCGGCTGCATTCGTTGGCTTCAAGTACGACGTCAACGATCGCCTGCGCCTGTTCACCGACGCGATGTATGGCATCTCCGAATCGAACCAGTATCACCAGCGTGGCTTCCCCCACCTGCAGGACATCTGGTTCGGCACGATCTACTCCGGCAATCCGTATCTGCCGGCGAGCGTGCAACAGGCCATGACGGCGCAGAACGTGCAGGCCTTCCAGATGCTGAAGCTCGGCCAGCTCAGGGGCCAGGACAACAACTGGGCGGACGACCAGACCGAGCACAACTCGCACACGATGTTCACGTGGAGCGTCGGCGGTGAGATGGACTTCGCATCGGACTGGCAGGCGAAGATCCACTGGCAGCAGGGTCGCTCGCACAAGTTCACGCTGGTCCGCAACGACCTGCGCGTCGATCGCATGTTCCTCGCGCTCGATGCGGTGAGGGATCCGGCCACGGGCAACATCGTCTGCCGTGTACAGCTCCCGCAATTCAATCCGACACCTGCACAACTGGCAGCGGCGCCATCCGTGCAGGGCAGAACGAACAAGTATGGCGAGCCGCTCCTCTCGCCGGTGGGCCTGGACAACACGATCAGCGGTTGCGTACCGCTGAACCCGTTCGGCCAGGGCAATGTGTCGCAGGCGGCGCAAGACTATCTCGTGGGCGACAAGTGGGGCACCAGCGACGTGCACCAGGGCTTCGGCGAGCTGCTGATCACCGGTAGGCTCTTCGACGGCTGGGCAGGCGCCATCAACTCGGCCTTCGGTGTCACCTACCGCCAGGAAGAGCTGGTGCAGGAGCCCTTCCCGCGCGATGTCGAAGCACTCGGACCGCCGTTGAATGCGCCCGCGCTCGGCATTCGCGGTATCCCGGGCGGCTTCACGGGCGGCAGCCCCAATCTGATCCAGTTCTCGACCGTACCGCCAATCCGCGGCAAGTACGACGTGAAGGAGGCGTTCGCCGAATTCTCCGTGCCGTTGTTCGAAACCTCGCACGGCCAAAGCCTCGGTTCGAACATCGCGTACCGCCAGTCCAAGTACTCCGGGATCGGGTCGGTCGACGCGTACAAGGTCGGCCTCGACTTCCAGGCGTACAGCGACCTGCGCTTGCGTGCCACGTACTCGCGTGACGTGCGCGAAGCCACGTTCTCCGAGCGCTTCGACTTCCAGGGCGGTGGCGGCACCGTGAACGACCCGGCGCCGGTTGGCGTCAACAACGCGCGCGGCCAGTCGTTCCAGATCACCTCGGTCAACGTGGGCAACCCCGATCTCAACCCCGAGAAGGCGGACACGACGACCTTCGGCGTCGTGTACCGACCGAGCTTCGATCTGCTCAGTGGCCTGCAGCTCTCGGCGGACTACTACGCCGTGAAGGTGGACGACGCGATCGGACAGCTCGGCACGCAGAACATCACGACGTTCTGCTTCAACGGCCAGACCGAGCTCTGCCGGTTCGTCGAACGCGACCCGGCAGCGGGCACGCTCACGCGCGTGTTCAATCCGTTCCTGAACATCGCAGAGGTGAAGGTACGAGGGGTCGATCTCGAGGTGCAGTACCTGAGGAACCCGGAGTGGATCGGCACGCGCCCGCAGACGTTCTCCGTGCGTGCGTTCGCGAGCCGGCTGCTGGAGCGGACGAACATTCCGACGCCGGGCGCGCCGGAGGTTCATCTCGAAGGCGGCTTCGACAATACGGGCCTGTTCAACCTGTATCCGAAGTGGAAAGGGAACCTGTCGCTCGCCTACACGATCGGCCCATGGACCGCAGCGCTCACGGAAGAGTGGATACACAAGCCGAAGCTCAACACGGCATGGGTCGAAGGCGTGGACGTCGACGACAACTGGCTGCCGAGCTACTACAACACCAACCTGAGGATCGGTTTCGCGGGCGACATGGGCGGCGACCACAACTGGGACGTGTCGCTGTACGTGACGAACCTGCTGGACCGGGACCCGCTCATCATCCCGAGGTACGACTCGCGGCAGGGCGCGCAATTCGTGAGCAACAACTTCGACGCGTACGGGCGCTCGTACGCGCTGGGCATGAACTTCAGGTGGTGAGCTACTTCTGATCGCGTGCCGCAGACACTCCCCTCAGCATGGGGATGTCTGCGGCCGCCTTCCCTCTCGGGACGGTCGAGAGATACGCGTAGATATCGGCCACGTCCTGGTCCGGCATGACGACGGCCGTGTAGACCGGCATTCGCGCGCGCGGCTTGCGTAGCTGCAGAAGAAAGCCTTCGTAGGGTATCGGCGTAGGCGCGAGACGCAAGCCGGCGTTGCCGCCACCCTGCCCGCTGGTGCCGTGGCACTGGTAGCAGCCCGTTGCCATGTAGAGCTGCTTGCCGCGTTTGATGCTGCCGGGCTTGTCCGCTGCGAACGTGCTCGCGGCACTCAGTCCGACCACGGCAAGTGCGATGAGTGTCCGTTGCACGCTCATCGGCCCTGCGAAACGACATCCACAAGCGCGGGCTGACCCTTCTTCACGACCGCGAGCGCGCGCTTGAGTGCGGGCCCGAGATCGCGCGGATTCTCGATGGGCCCTTCGCCGTACACGCCCATGCTCTTCGCCATCGTGGCGTAGTCGATGTTCGGATCGTCGATGTTGCAACCGATGCGCACGCGATCGATGCCCCGCTGCCGGCGATTGGCGATCACCTGCATCTGCATGATCTCCATGTGATACGACCGGTTGTTATGCACGACGTAGAGCAGCGGGATGCGCTCGTGCGCAGCGGTCCACAGAATGCCGGGACCGAACATCAGGTCGCCATCGCCGACGATGCTCACACTCACGCGCCCGTGCTTCTGATTGGCCAGCGCCGCGCCGAGTGTTGCCGGCGCCATGTAGCCGATGCCGGCGGCGCCCTGCGCTCCGATGTACTGGTAATACTTGTCCGCAGTCCACAGCGCCTGCGGCAGATGGCTCTGGAACGCGGCTCCGGAGACGAGCGACCAGTCCTCGCGCTTGATCTGTTCGTAGATCTCCATGCACATGCGTGGCACGGAAATCGGACTGTCGTCCCAGCCGACGGCGGCCTGCTCTTTCGCAACGTCCATTTCGTCGCGGTGGGCTTCGGCCAGCGCCCTGCCTCGCGCATCAAGCGTCGCGCGGCGATTCGGTGTCAGCGCGCGTTTCACTTCTTCGATCAGCATCGGCAGCGTCGCTTCCGCATCGGCCGCCATCGCGAGCTCGACGCCGGACGGGTAGCGCTGCAGATCCTGATAGTTGCCTTTCGGCGCGAGCTCGACGGAGGAAATCGTAATTTTCCGGGCGCGCGTGCGATTGAAGAGACCGAACGGATCGCCCGGCTCGAGCGCGAGGATCACATCCGCTTCACCCAGCAGCGCGCGCAACCGGCGGCTCTGATTCAGCGGATGACGCCAGGGGAAATTCATCCGGTTGTTGCTATCGCAGACCGGCGCCTGCAAGGCTTCCGCGAGCTGCACGAGCAGCTTCAGTCCTTCCGGTGTGCGCGCCGCGCGATCCGCGTAGATCACGGGCCTCTCGGCGCTGGCAAGCAGCCGCGCGGCTTCCTTGACCGCACCCGATTCACCCGCAGGCGGCGCGAGGCGCGGCAACTTCGGAATGGGCGGCGCGGCGCTCGCGCCTCCGGGAATCTCGTCCTCCTGCATGAGCGTGTCGACCGCCAGCAGCGTCGGGCCGTACGGCGGCGTCATGGAGAACTTCCAGGCGCGCACGGCCGACTCACCGAAATGTGTCAGCGAGCCGGGAGTGTCGTCCCACTTCGTGTAGTCGCGGACCATGGCCGGGCCATCGGTCGCGGCGTGCAGCCAGTCCACGGCTCCGTTGCGACGGGTTGCGTCGATCGAAGTGCCGACCATCATGAAGATCGGAACGCGATCTGCATACGCGTTGTAGATGGCCATGGCGCCGTGCTGCAGGCCCACGGTCGTGTGCATCATGCAGGCCATCGGCTTGCCTTCGATCTTGGCGTAGCCATGCGCCATCGCGACCGAGGCTTCTTCGTGCATCGTCGTGATGAAGCGCAGGTTCGGCGGCGTCAGCATCCCGTAGTTGATGACGGCCTCGTGCAGGCCCATGAACGTGTTGCCGGGAGTGGCCGCGAAGTACTCGATGCCGAGACTGCGCAACACGTCAACCATGTAATCGCCGCCGCAGCTCGAATAGGTGACGGAAAGGTCGCGCGGCGTGCTTTCCTGTGAAGGCGGGTTGGGTGCGGCGGGCCGCGGCTGGCTTGCGTCAACGGGGGCCGACTGGGCGCCGGAGGGGACGACGCCGGCTTCTTCCGTTTGCGCACCGACGACGGGTGCGGTGACCGCCGCCACGCCGCCGAGGGCGGCGCCTTTCAGAAAGCGTCGCCGACCGAGCGGTGCGGCCTTTCCCCTGTCCATGGGGGAGGATTGTAGGCCACCTCCGCAACCGCAGCCGGACGTGCCGTGTTCTTGGCCGTATGCCGGCCTGGCTCAGCGACGATCCGCGCCCGTTGGACTGGAACGGGCCCATCGATCGAGGCTTCACGCGATTCCGCGACGAGGCCCTGGACCGGCCGGTCAGCGAAACATTCGAGAGCGTAGCGCTCCGCCATCGGGGACGGATCGCGGTCTGGGACGGCCGCGCGACGCTGACGTTCGGCGAGCTCCGGGACGGCGTATCCGGGCTGGCCGAAACCCTGGCTGGGCAGACGCAGCCGGGAGACTTGATTGGCGTCCTGCTGCCAGCGGGGGTGTGGCTCCCCCTCACGATGCTCGCCTCTCTGGCGGCAGGGCGTCCCTTCGTCGTGCTGGACCCCCACTATCCGCGGGAGTGGCTGGATCGCGTGCTGGAGGACGCGCGCCCGGCGCTGATCGTCACGCATGAAACTTGTTCGCGAGACATACAGGCCAGGCGAGTCATTCGACTCACCGGTTGCCCTGTACCTGCGCGCCCAGGCTGGCGGCCTGCCCGACTCGGAGTCGACGAACCCGCATGCGTGCTCTTCACGTCCGGCAGCACCGGGCGGCCCAAGGGCATCGTCAACAGTCAGCGCAACCTTCTGCAGCGTGTGGCTCAGTCCATCAACGCTGCGCACGTGAATGCCGAGGATCGATTCCTCACACTCGCCTCCCCTTGCACCATCGTTGGCGTACGGGATCTGCTGACCGCGCTACTGGCCGGCGCCAGCGTCCGCCTCTTCGAAACGCAGGGGGCCGATGCGCGCGAGATTCTCAACCTGATCCGCGCGGAGCGCATCACGATCCTGTTCGCGTTGCCGGCCATGTTGAGGTCCGTGCTTGCGGCCAGCACGGAACCGGCGCACGCCGACCTTCGGCTGGTGCGCCTCGGAGGTGACACGACACTGTGGAGCGATTTCGATCTGCTGCGCGGGTGGCTCACACCGGGCGCGGCGATCCAGGTTATCTACGCCGCCACCGAAGCGCCGATGTTGCAGTGGTTTGTCGACGAGTCCTGCCGCGGCGACGATCCGCGCGTTCCGATTGGCTATCCGCTGGGAGGTAATCGTCTCGCACTGGACTCAGGCGAGCTCATCGTCTCCAGTGAATACGTTGCGCTGGGACGTTGGGTCGACGGGCATTGCGTGGCCGAAACGCAGCGCGAGTTTCGAACCGGCGATCTCGTGCGACAAAGGCCGGACGGGTTGCTGGAGCGACTGGGCCGCAAGGACCGGCAAGCGAAGATACGCGGCGCCCGCGTCGATCTCGATGGTGTTGAAGCCGCGCTTCGGGGGCATCCGCACGTGCGCGACGTCGCGGCCTTCGCGCGAACCGACGACGCGGACGGCACGAGCATGCTCGTTGCCTACGTTTGCACGGCGCACGAATCGCTCGATGAGTTGCGCGAGTCGATGCGCTCGGTGCCCTCACCCATGAGACCGACACGTTTCTACGTCGTAGATGAGATTCCGCGCTTGCCCAGTTCCAAGCTGGACATTGCCAGGCTCCACGCGCTGGATGAAGCCACGCGCCAAAGCGAGCGCACCGGACCCGCACTGATGAGTGGCGATGTCATCGCGCAGACTGTGGCACGCGTGTGGGCGAAAGTACTGCGCATGCCGGTCCGCGCAGCCGACGAGGATTTCTTCGAGGCGGGCGGCGATTCATTGCAGGCGATGACATTTACAGTCGAGCTGGAACGCGCGCTGGATCTGCGCCTGTCACCGACACTTCTGAATGAGTCGCCGAGATTCGCAGACCTCTGCGCAGCGCTGCGAGAACGGCGCGCGCCTCGCGAATCGCCACTGATTTCACTTAAGCCGGGGAGCGGTGGTGCACCGCTATTCCTTATACATGGGCTCGGCGGACACATTGCCAACCTCCTGCCCATGGCCCGGCGCATGGCATACGGGCGCGAAGTCATCGGCATTCGCGCGCGCGGTCTCGCGCACGGGGAAACGACTCATTCGAGCGTGGAGGCGATGGCCTCGGACTACCTCGCCGCAATCAAGGCGCGTCAGCCACAGGGTCCCTATCGCCTCGCTGGGTATTCGTTCGGTGGCCTGGTGGCCTTCGAAATCGCGCGACGGCTTGACGAATCCGGAGACGCAGTCGGTTTCGTCGGTCTGTTCGATACGCGCATGAGTCCGCTGCGGTGGCCGCTGCGTGCTTCACTCTCCGTCATCGCACGGCGCGTCGTTCGATCTCAGGCGCCACCCTTGCGTGCGTTGCCTGCGCTGATGCGGGTTCTGAAAGTGGCGGCCTGCGCGCTCTTCGCATCGGCGCGCTATCGACCGGGGTTCTATCCTGCGACGCTGACGCTGTTCACGCCCGCTCAGCGCGAGTGCGCGCTTCCTTCTCTCGAGGAAACGTGGCGTCCACATGCCCGCGCCATTTCGGTCGTCGAAACCGAAGGGGACCATGCCACGATGCTGGCGCGGGTCGATTCGGCTACACTGCGCGCCGTTTTCGGGGACTAGCCGCCACACGTTGATCAACGCATTTCTCGTTTCGGCGGGCGTCGTGGCGCTTGCCGAGATCGGCGACAAGACCCAGCTCCTGGCACTCGTCCTGTCCGCCCGGTTCCGCAAACCCGTGCCGATCGTACTCGGCATTCTCATCGCGACGCTCGCCAATCACGCGCTGGCCGGCGTCGTCGGCAAGTGGATCGCGATGCTGCTCGGTCCGCGGACGATGCGGTGGATCCTCGGCATCTCGTTCGTCGCGATGGCGAGCTGGACGTTGATCCCGGATAAATATCAGGAATCCGAAGACGAGCGTGGCTCATCCAACGCGTTCCTCACTACTCTGGTTTCGTTTTTCCTGCTCGAGATGGGCGACAAGACCCAGATAGCGACCGTAGCGCTCGCCGCGAAGTACGCATCGCTCTTCGGAGTGATTGCCGGAACGACGGTGGGCATGATGCTGGCGAACGTGCCGGCAGTGTTCCTCGGTGAAGTGGCTGCGAAGAAGCTACCCCTGCGGGTGGTGCACGGGATCGCCGCGCTCATCTTTCTGATTATTGGAATTGCGGTACTCGTCCTTTAGTTTTTCCAGGGACGCGCCTTCGTCAATGAGTGCTGCGAACGCGAGTCGCAGGCGCTGTTCGGAGTCACGTAGCGCTGTCTCCGCACGGCCCCGCTCAACGGCAGCCCATGTGCGCTCCGCCGTTTCCTCCAGCAGCGCCATATCGCGGTCATCCCATTCACGCGCATGAGTCTGGTGGACGCCGAATGCGGCTACATTGATGCCATTCTTGATGAGCGGAACTGCGCACCAGGCCCGCGCGCCGACCTTCAAATATGCAGCGCGCTCTGCGTCGCTGAGCTCCGATTCCTCGCACACATCGCAGACTGCAATTGATCGTCCCTGCAGAACCTCCTGCACGAGGAATCCGAAGTCCACGCTCCGGTACCTGCCTATCGTGCTCGGTACGTCCGGCACGTGATAGTCGCGATGAACCACGAAATACGCGCAATCCGCTTCGTGCTCGACGTCGCAGTAGAAGGCGCGGCTGACGCCGAGGTACTCACCGAGCAGGCGAGCCGCAACGGCCTGGATCTCTATGGGATCTGCAAGCGGCCGCAAGGCATCGCTGAGTCGCAGCAGGAAGGTTTGCCGCTCCTCGCTTTCACGCAGCACGCGTTGCGCGCGCGCCCGGTCCGTCACATCGAATCCAATCACGAATGTGCCCGTGACCACGCCGACGTAGTCCGTCATGGGCATCGCGACGAGATCGAACAGACGACGCTCGCGCGGCACGACGGGATCGACCTGCAACTGCAGGGGCACACCGAACCCTTCGCTGCGCTCACCGGTCCGATACGCCTTGTCGAGCAGATCGAGAAACTCCTGGTCCGGGTCCGCGAGACCCACATCGCGCACGGACTGGCCAGTGAGATTGCGCCTGCCGATCATCTTCGCTGCGGCGTCGTTGGTGAACTCGAACACGTGGTCCGCACCGCGCAGCACGAGCACGAAACCGGGAGCCTGCTGAAACATCTTCCTGGCGCGCACTTCACTGACGCGCAGGCGTGTCTCGGCGAGAATCCGCCGCGTCGTTTCGACCATAGTGATGAACACGCCGGCGGGCTCGCCGCTGTCCGCGCGCAGCGGACTCACCGAAAGCGTGAACCACGCCTGATCTCTCGTGCCGAACCCGTCCGCGAGCAGCGGCAAGTCCTCACCGAGCGCGGCTTCTCCGCTCCCCATGACTCGTTCGGCGAGCGGCCCGATCTTGTCCCATGAGCCGGACCAGCATTGGTGGGCGGGAATCGCAAACCCGCGCGGATGATTTTCGCGATTGAGCGCGATCGCGGCGTCGTTATAGAGCTGGATGCGCTCCGGACCCCACCAGATGTACGTACCGAAGGTGGAATCCAGCATGATCTCGACGGCAGCGCGCAGCGCCGACGGCCAGTTGTTCAGGGGTCCGAGCGAAGTCTTCTGCCAGTCGTGCGACCGGATCAGACGTGCCATCTCGCCCTTGCCGGGGGGCCATCTTGGCTCTCGATGCTGCGTCACTGCAGATGTTCCTCATCTGGTACAGCGATCCTAGCGCAAGTGGCTATCGATATCAGTTGTGCCGGATCGCCGGCTTCGTACTCCCCTTGCCGGTGAGGTCGTTGTACAGCGTCTCGATGAACACGTCCGAGTTGACGAAGTCACCCGAGTACTTCTGCCACGGGGCGAGCACCTTTTCCTGCTTGAGCTGGTCCAGTGTCTTGCCTGCCTTCAAGCCCTTGTCGACGACCGCGAGCGTGTCCCTCAGCATCTTGATGTAGACCCGCACGTCGTTGAGCGCCGAAACGGGACCGTGACCTGGGATGACCTTGACGTCCGCCGGCAGCTGCTTGATCACGCTCTCGAGCGCGGCAGCCATGCCGCGGACGCTGCCACCGGCGGCGATGTCGACGAACGGAAAGCCGTAGGTGACGAAGTCGTCTCCCATGTGCACGACGTTCGATTTCGGAAAGAACACGACGCTGTCACCGTCCGTGTGTCCGCTCGGCACGTGCAGCGCGCGAATATCCTCGCCGTTCACGTGGAGCGTGACGTCGTGCGAGAAAGTGACGACCGGCAGTGCCTCTTTCGGACTCGGCTTGTCTTCGAACTCGAGCGAGGAACCGTTCCCGCCTTTGCCGCCGCTGGCCAGGCGCTTGCGCACGTTGTCGTGAGCAACGATGGTCGCATCGCTCAAGGGCTGGTTCCCGCCCGTGTGATCGCCGTGGTAGTGAGTATTGATGATGTACTCGAGCGGCTTGTCGCTGATGCCCTTCAGCGCCGCGCGGATCTTGTCTGCCAGCGGAGCAAACTGATCGTCCACGATGACGATGCCATCGTCGCCGACGCAGACTCCAATGTTGCCACCGGCGCCTTCCAGCATGTAGACGCTGCCGGCGACGTTCGTCACCTTGATTTCGACCTTGCTGAGATCCTGCTGCTGGCCCAGCGCGAGGCCGCTGCACAGACAGGCCACCGCGATCCATGCCACACGAACTGCGCTTCTCATTCGTCGCCTCCCAGTGTGAAGGGCACGAATTCTAGCGCAAGAACCGTCTCAGGCTCGCGTGTGCCTCATCACCCAGTTCGTTTCCCAGGTAGCGCCGCCGTCTGGCGAGAACGCCTGCTCCCACTGGAACGATGAGCGCGTGATCTGGGACCAAAGGCCACGCACCTTGATCGGCTTGCCCTCGAACGTGTCGTCGCTGAGAAAAGTCCCGACGCCGTTCACGAACGTGCCGGTCCCTTCGACGGCGATCTCGGTTGGATTGCGGCTGCTGAAGTACCAGTCCGTCCAGCGGCGGTTCTTTGCATCGAACGCGCGGATGCCCATGCCGCGGGACGTACCGTCCGGGCGGTTCGCGACGCTCTCATTCAGATTGACCATTCCGGCCAGGAGGGACTGGCATTGGCTCGTGCCTTCGAACTCTTCCCACTCGTTGTCGTTCGCAAGACGCTTCTTCAGACGGCGATGGTGTACGCGCCAGTTTCCGAGAAAGAAATCGAAGTCGCCGGCGGTGTCCGCGAGGCTCAACTTTGGCAGCGCTGCCAGCAGCGAAAGCTGCATCACGCGACGACGATCGAAGTAAGTGGTCATGGCAGCGAGCGTGCACTCGACGGCTGCCGCCAGGAAGAGCCATTTACCCCTCGAGCGTGAGGCCACCCAGCCAGCGTCGACCTCGCGCATACAGCGCCTCCACCTCGCGCCCCTTGAGCCCCGGCATGTCACGCTTCACGGTGTAGCCGATCCGTGTCTGCAGATAAGCCAGATGGCGATAACCGGGCGGAAAACCGTTCAGCAGCTCCGCATGGAGCGCGAGGCGCGCGCTCGGGTCCACCGGATCGACCCGATCCTTTTCGTAGATGGGCTGCCGCAGAACGATGCCCCAGCGCCCCGCTCTCTTGGCCAGGAAATCGTAGAAGCGACCCGTGCAAACGACATCGCACAGCACGCCCTCCACCGTCCCGCGCTGTGAGATCGTCATCTTGGTCTGACTCACGGCGCGATCCCCCGCGAGGTCGATGGAGCAGCCACCGAGAAAGTGCAGGATGCTGACGCCCTTGTCCCAGCCTTCGCGGCTCACGCGGATGAAATCCCGCGCGGGTCCCTGGAACCACGTCGCCATCATCACGCCGTCGTCATGCCACACGGTCGCGAATCGTTCCCAGTCCCCCGCGTCCCGCCACATGACCCAGTTCTGCAGCAGCTCGCGGATCGCGAGCCGGTCGATCAGTTCCGCATCCACGGTAAGAGCCCCTTGCCAGAAATGGCAAGGGGCATCCTACATCAGCGGGATGGTTCGAAATTGAACGTGTAGGTGGCTCCAACCGAGATGAGATCGAGATCGCCGACGATGTCGGTGTCGAACTTCTCGTACTCCGCACGCACCGCCAGGCTCCGCCAGCGCCATTGCGCACCGGCACCGTAGGCGAACTCCGTGGTGTCGTCATCGAAGTTCACGGGCAGCCCCTTCGTCTCGGCATCGATCCTCGCCACGCCGGCCTTCGCGTACAGGTCGAAGTAAGGCACGGGCACAATGCCCACCAGGTACGCCGCGAACCCTTTCGCCTCCGCCGAGAATGGCCCACTGCCGACGAGGAGCGGCGCGGACGTGTCGCCGAAGTCGACATAGTTCGCTTCCAGCGCGAAGTTCGGATGGAAGCGGAAGCCGCCGATCACCTTCCAGCTGTTGTCCTCATCGTCGAGGTCGGCGAACGAGAAATTGTCGTCGTCGAAGCGTGACTGGGTGATGGCGCCACCGAGATAGAAACCCCGGGCGACGTCTTCTTCCTGTAACTGTGCCATTGCCACTGTGCTCGCCAGCGATGAGCCGAGGAGCAGTGAGGTCGCAATCCAGATGCGTGACATGAAATCGTCCTCCTTACTGCGCAGCCGACGCGCGGCCGCTCAGAGAGAAGGACGAAGCAAGGTGGATTCCTGTGTTGCCAGAGCAACGCAGAACAGCGCTAGCGATGCGGTACCACGCGCACAGGAGCCTCCATTACAGGCGTAATCGCGAGAGGCCGCACACGCGTGGAAAGTTCCATCAGATACGTCTCCGCAGCGGTCAGGAACATCATGTATCCGCAGCCCCGAAGATGGGAATGCGAAATTCATCGCCGAGCTTGCGGGCGTCGAAAGCCCATCCACGCGCGTCGAGCTTCTGGATGCCGCTCACCAGAAGTAGATGTAGATCGCGACGATGATTGCGAGGACCGCGCAGGTGTGGAACACCTCCCAGAAGCCGTAGGTGGTGCGCTCCGCTTGGGTCTGCTCGCGCGACACCGTCCGGTACGTCAGTCCGGCGAGTTTCTCGGGCGGGGCCTTTGGCGTGAAAGCGCTCACCGCGAAGATCAGCACGCACGTGAAGACGAACAGCAGGAAGCTGAAGTACAGCCAGTTGATGTCGACGAAGCCCTGCACGAAGCCGGGCCACTGAATGCCGTACATCTCGTGTGTCGCCTGCAGGATGAGCCGGAGCATGCCGATCGCGAACCCGCTGACGATGCCCACCATGCCGGAGCGCGGCGTGACGCGATCGAAGAAGATGCCCGCCATGAATACGGCTGCGATGGACGGTGCGAGCAGGGACTGCACGAGCTGCAGATACGTGTAGAGCTGCCCCTTGCCGAGATCCTGCAGGAACGGAATCCAGGCCATGCCGAGCACGATGACCGCGCCCGTGGCGAGTCGGCCGACCAGCACGAGATGCCTCTCGGATGATTGCGGCCTCAGCCGCTTGTAGAAATCCACGGTGAACAGCGTCGCTGTCGAGTTGAACAGCGATGCCAGCGCGCTCATGAGTGCAGACAACATGCCCGCGAGCACGAGCCCTTTCAGTCCGATCGGCAGAAGATTCGAGACCAGGATCGGAAACGCGCCCTGCGGATTCGTCTCCATCGATTCGAAACCCGGCACGCCCTGCTTCCACAGCGCCACGGCGATCATGCCGGGAAGCAGGAAGATGAAGACGGGCGCCAGCTTCAGATACGCCGCGAACATCGTGCCGCGCCGGGCTTCCTTCAGGTTCTTCGCGGTCAGCACGCGCTGGACGATGTACTGATCCGTGCACCAGTACCACAGCCCGATGATGGGCGAGGCGAGCAGCACGCCGAGCCACGGCGTCGTGCTCTCATCGAACAGGAAACCCGGAAAGCCCTGCGTTTCGGGGGAGGTCGAGAGCGGCCGCCATAGATGGATGGTTTCGGGATTGGCCGCGCGCATGGCGTCCAGGCCCCCGATCTGGGAAAGCCCCACCACCAGCAGCACTGCAGACCCGACCAGCAGCACCGGCACGTGCATCGCCTCGGTCCACAGCACCGACTTCATGCCGCCGAGGATGACGAACACGCCCGTGATGATGACCAGCGACGAAGCCGCAAACCAGAAGAAATCCACTTCGCCGAGGAGCGGCAGGTGCACTACCTGGTAGCCCAGGATGGTCTGGATGGCGAACGCGCCCGCGAAGATCGTGACGGACGCCTTGGTGAGGATGTAGCTCACCAGGAAGATCACCGAAAGGAACAAGCGCGTGGACGGTGTGTAGCGCCTTTCCAGGAACTCGGGCGTCGTGAAGATTTTCGCGCGCAGGTAAAACGGGGCGAAAATCCATCCGAGCACCAGGATGAGGTAGGAGTGCAGCTCCCAGTGCGCGAATGCCATGCCGGAGCCCGCGCCGGAGCCTGCGAGGCCGATGAGGTGCTCGGCGCCGATGTTCGAAGCGAAGATCGACGAGCCGATCAGGAACCACCCGGCATTGCGGCTCGCGAGGAAGTAGTCCGTGGTGTCCTTTTCCTTGAGCATCGCGGCCCAGATACAGATGCCCGTATTCACCACGAAGTAGAGCGCGACCACCGCCCAGTCGAGCCCGGAAAAGGAAACCGCTGTCCCTGTCATCTGCTACCCCCTCGAGCCGGCCCCCGGCCCGCGGGGGAAGTTAGCGCTATCATGCCTCGTGGATGAAGAAAGTGTCACGTTCTGGCTGCGGTGCCTGGCGCTTGTCGCATACTCCCCGCTCGTGAACCCGCCTCGGATCGCCGTCTGCCGCACGCGTCCCGGCCCGCTGAGCTGCAACCGTTTCGAGGCGCCCCGTGTTCTGGGCCTGCCATGAAGAGACGCTACAAGATCTTGGGCATCGGTCTTGCGGTCATCGCGCTCGGGGTGGGGTCGCTCATGCTGTACATGAGCCACGATGCGCCGTGCAGCCCGTCCCCTCCGCTTCCCGCCGGCGCCGCGCGCATGAAGGGCGTCATCTATCGCTGCTATGGCCCGCCGGAGGTGCTCCGGCTCGAAGATGTCGTGAAGCCCACTCCGCGCGACAACGAAGTCCTCGTCAGGGTGCGCGCGGCCTCCGTCAATCCACTCGACTGGCACGAGATGCGGGGAATGCCCTACCTCGTGCGGATGAGCACGGGCTTTGGCGCACCGGAGTTCGAACGGCTGGGCACCGATTTCGCGGGCACGATCGAAGCCGTCGGCAAGAACGTGAAGCGCTTCAAGCCCGGTGACGAAGTCTTCGGCGGGGGCGGCGGCGCGTTCTCGGAATACATGAGGGTGCGGGAGGATCGGGGAATCGCCCTGAAGCCGCCGAACCTGTCATTCGAGGAAGCGGCTGCCATTCCGGTTGCGGGCATCACTGCCTTGCAGGCCCTGCGCGACAAGGGACACATTCAGGCGGGGCAGAAGGTGCTGATCAACGGCGCCTCGGGCGGTGTGGGCACGTTCGCCGTGCAGCTCGCCAAGTCATACGGCGCTGAAGTCACGGGTGTCTGCAGCACGCGGAACGTGGAGCTGGTCCGCTCGCTCGGCGCGGATCACGTCATCGACTACACGCGGGAAGATTTCACGCTGCGCCCTGAAGCGTACGACCTCATCGTCGACAACGTCGGCAGTCACGGGCTGCTGGAATACCGGCGCGTCCTGAAGCCCAATGCGACTCTCGTCCTCGTCGGCGGACCGAATGAGGGGCAGTGGCTCGGCCCGTTGATGGGCGTCGTGAAGGCCATGGTGCTCTCGCCGTTCGTCAGCCAGAAGTTCGGGCTGATCCTCGCCGAGCTGACCGCGCAAGACCTCGCATACCTGGGCGACCTTACGCAAAGCGGGAAAATGAAACCCGCAATCGATCGTCGCTACGCACTGAGCGAAACCCCCGCGGCCATCGCCTATCTCGAAACAGGCCGCGCCCGGGCCAAGGTCGTCATCCACCTCGACTAGGGTACACTGCCCTGGCGAAAGGATGGACGCCACATGCACTCCAGGCTCATCGCCGAGGCGAGTCTCGCCGCCCTGATACTGGTTACGACGCTGCCTGCGCAGGCGGAATCGGCTGGATCCGCGCCACCGAATTCCTTTGCGGCGACGGACCGCATCTTCGATGAGTTCCGGCTCGATGCGCACGTGCCCGGCCTCGTCTATGGCGTCGTGATCGATGGCCGGCTCGTACACGTCGGCGCATTCGGTGTGCAGGACACCGAGTCGAAGCGGCCGGTCAATGCGGACACGCTGTTCCGGATCGCATCGATGACCAAGGCGTTCACCGCGCTCACGCTGCTGAAGCTGCGCGACAACGGGCGCGTGCGGCTGGATGCGCTGGCCGAGGAATATGTGCCCGAGATGCGCGGGTGGAAATATCCCACCGAAGACTCGCCGCACATTCGGGTGCGCGACCTGCTGAGTCATGCCGGCGGATTCGTCACAGACGATCCGTGGGGCGATCGCCAGACGCCCATGCCGGAGCAGGACTTCACGAAGTTCCTGCAACAGGGTGTGCCCTTCACCCGTGCGCCCGGCATCGCATTCGAGTATTCGAACCTCGGTTACGCGCTGCTCGGGCGCATCGTCACGAACGTTTCGAAGCAACTCTACTCCGACACGATCACCCAGACGCTGCTCAAGCCGCTGGGCATGGAATCATCTGGTTTCGTCGCGGACGCAGCTCCGCAGGAGCGCCGCGCACTCGGCTATCGCTGGGAGAATGACGCGTGGCGCCTCGAGCCGTTCCTCGGGCCCGGTGCATTCGGCGCGATGGGCGGACTGCAGACCAGCGTGAATGACTACGCGAAGTGGGTGACGTTTCTGCTCTCCGCGTGGCCGCCGCGCGATGGCGCGGACACTGGCCCGGTGAAGCGTGGAACGGTGCGTGAGCTCGCGGAAGGACTGAACTTCCCGCGTGTTCGGGTTCGCGCGGGACGCGGTGGCGCGGATTCGTGTCGTCAGCCCATCACTTACGGCATGGGAATGATCGTCGTAGTCGATTGCGATCTCGGCACGACGCTCATTCACAGCGGCGGATATCCCGGCTACGGCTCGAACCTCCTGCTGATGCCCAATCGTGGCGCGGCCATTTTCGCCTTCGCCAATCGAACCTATGCCGCACCCACCGCGGCTGTGTGGGACGCCGCGGCTGCACTGTTGAAGGCCAATGCGCTGCCTTCCGAACGCACCGTGCCGATCTCTGCGGAACTGGCCGAGTCCTATCGAACGGCCGGCGCCATCTACAAGAGTGGGAGCGTTGCTGCCAGCAACGAGTCGCTGGCCATGAACTTCCTGCTCGACCGCGATGCCGACGCGTGGGCACGCGAGCTTGCGAAACTGAAGGCTCAGGTCGGTGACTGCGACTCGTCTGCTCCCGTGTCGGCCACCGGTGCGCTCACTGGCGAGTTCACGTGGCGCTGCTCGCATGGCCGGGTCAAGGGAAGTCTTTTGCTCGCGCCGACTCGTCCTCCGCGCATTCAGGCGCTAACCTTGACATCGGCTACTCCCTGATTTTTTTTGTAATGGCCTATCGTAGAAGCGTCGTCGCTGCCGTCGTACTGCTCGCCTGCTCCATGTCCGCGCACGCCCAGCGTGAGTTCCGCGTCTATGCGAGTTTCGAGGGCGAAGACGCAGCCGCTGAATTGCCGTCGGATTACCAGGTGCCGGGCGAGCTGGTCATCGGCCGCCTGATGTATCCCGGCTTCGGCTTCTGGGGCGGCGGCGACTGGACGCGCGGCGGAACGAGCTGGTCCGTCGACTATCCGCGCGGCGACCGCACGCTCGCGCAGATTCTCCGCCGGCTCACACGCATCAACGTGCGCTCCGTCGAACAGCCCGTGAATCCCGACGACGGTGACGACATCGACAACTGGCCGTTTCTCATGGTCGGACTCGCCGGCTACTGGCAGTTGACGGACTCGCAGGTGAAGAACATTCGCGACTATCTCTTGCGGGGCGGGTTCCTGTTCTGTGACAGCTTCTTCGGCTCCGACTCGTGGGTGGGCTTCGAGGCGGGCTTGCGCCGTATTCTGCCGGACCGGCAGATCGTGGACCTGCCGGACGATCATCCCGTGTTTCACATGGTGTATGACCTCTCCAACATGACGCGTGTACAGATTCCGAACATGAACTCGCTGATGGGCGGCGGTGGCGGCTGGCTCGGCGATGGCCGCGTTCCGCGCTGGCGCGGCATCCTGGACGACCAGGGCCGGCTCATGGTCCTCATCGCCTTCAACAACGACGTGGCCGACTCCTGGCAGTGGGCGGACGACACCGACTATCCGGCAGAAAGCGCGAACCTCGGGCTGCGTCTCGGGGTCAACATCGCCGTCTACGCAATGACTCACTGACCATGATCCCTCTACGCGACGACAATCCTTCCGAGCTGCGCCCGCTCCTGAGCATCACGCTCATCGTCATCTGCACGGTCGTGTTTCTCTGGCAGTTCATGCAGGGGCGGCAAGGCGGCGCCGAAGTGGTCTATTCGCTCGGACTGATTCCGTCCGTGCTGTTCGGGTACGACGAGCTGCCGAAGGACCTGGCCACCATTCCGCCGACGCTCACGATCTTCACGTCGATGTTCCTGCATGGCGGCTGGCTCCACCTCATCGGCAACATGCTCTATCTCTGGATCTTCGGCGACAACGTCGAGGACGCGATGGGCCACGTGCGTTTCGTCGTGTTCTACCTGTTGTGCGGAGTCGCCGCGGCGCTCGCGCAGGCGATTCCGGATCCGCAGTCGATGGTCCCGATGGTCGGCGCGAGCGGCGCCATCTCCGGTGTTCTGGGCGCGTACCTGCTGCTCTACCCGCATGCGCGAGTGCTGGTCGCGATCCCATTCGGCTTTTACCTGCACACCATGCGACTGCCGGCAGGCATCGTGCTGGTGTTCTGGTTCGGCATGCAGTTTCTGAGCAACCTGCTCACGCCTGCGGGCGGCGGTGGCGTCGCCTTCCGTGCACACATCGGTGGTTTCGTCGCCGGCATGTTGCTCGTGCTCTTGTTCAAGCGCCGCGGCTATCGGCTCATGAATCCCATTCGCCCGAGCTGACGCGATGAGCGTGCGCAACGTGATCTTCGATTTCGGCGGTGTGCTCGTGCGCTGGAAACCGCGGGAGATCATCGCGAGCTTCTACGACGATGCATCGGTGCACGCGCTGATCGGCCAGTCGATCTTTCAGCACGTGGACTGGGCCGAGATGGATCGCGGCACGCTGGATGAGCCCGCCGCGACGCTGCGGTTCGCTCAGCGTACGGGGCGGCCTGCCGCGGAGATCACCGCGTTTCTGCAGCACGTGAGGGAATCGCTCACCACCGTGCCTGAATCCATCGCCATTCTCCAGGACCTCTCCCGCCGCGGCGTGCCGCTCTACGGGCTTTCGAACATGGCGACCGACACTTTCGCGTGGCTGCGCCAGCGTTACGACCACTGGAGCCTGTTCAAGGGGATCGTGATTTCGGCGGACATCCGCATGTTGAAGCCGGAGCGGCAGATCTTCGAGTACATCGTCGGGCAACACGGGCTCACACCGGCCGAAACCGTGTTCATCGACGATCACGCACCGAATGTCGAGGCGGCGCGCGCAATGGGTTTTCACACCATCCTGTTCGAGTCGCCCGAGCAGTGCGCGGCTCTTCTGCACGGCCATGGATTGATCGAGCCTCAGCGCCCGACGAGTCGATAGACCTCGCTCCCCGCCAGAAGAAACGCGCCGACGCCGAACACGTCGGTGTGATCCGGATCGAAGCGCTTGGGGTCTTCGCCGATGGGTTGCACGTGCACGAGCTTGCCGTCGGGTTGCACACTCGCGGTCAGCGCTTCCCAGCCCTTGAGCACCGCAGGCTCGGCCTTGCGATTCGTCAGCACCCGTTCGTTCACGCCCCATGCGAGCGCGAAGGTGTAGAAGCCCGTGCCGCTCGTCTCCTCCAGCGGGTAGTGCTTTGGGTCGAGGAGGCTCGCTCTCCAGAATCCGTCCGGCTGCTGAAGCGAGATGATCTTGTCCGCCATTTCGCGAAACTGCCGTACGAAGCGGGTGCGCGAAGGATGATCCTTTGGCAAGTACTGGAGCACGCGCACCAATCCGGCCAGGACCCATCCGTTGCCGCGGCTCCAGAAGATCTTGCGGCCATTCTCCTCACGCTTCTTGAAAAACGTGCTGTCCCGAAAGTACAGGTGCTCGCCGGTGTCGTAGAGATACTCGGTGGTGCGCTCCCACTGGGTCGCCATGTAATCGAGGTACGCGCGATTGCCGGTGGCCTCGTAGAGACGCACCCATGCAGGCGGCGACATGAAGAGCGAATCGCACCAGGACCACTGATCCCCGCGATCGTCCCCCACGAACTCCAGGCTCCCTTTCTTGGGATTCGCCCTGATGTAGTCGAACAGCTCCTGCAGCGGCTCGATCATCTTCGGGTCGCGATGAAGGAAGTAGAGCTCGGCGTACGTCTGCCCCACCGCATGATCGTCCGCGTGATAGAGCCGTGGACCGAGCTGCCACGCGTTCTGCTCGCCGATCTTGATGAGCGCCTGCTCGAAGCGCGGGTCAGAGGAGATTCGGGCAAGCGCCATGATCCCGGCGTAGCCCGCAGCCTGCGTCCAGTCGGTGGCAGGATGTTCCGCCGGGTGCGCCAGCTGCCAGTCCGCAACTTTTTCCATTGTCGCGAGCACATCGGCGCTGCGCGGCGTCGCAGCCGGCGCCGCCGGCAGCACGAATGCGGCGAGCAGCGCGAATGGGATTAGACTGAAGCGGATCACAGGTCTAATCGTACTCAAAACGATAAGGAGTAGCTGCAATGCGAGCTTCACTAGCCTTGATCCTGTTGAGTGTGGTTGCGATGACGGGCGCCGCGGCTTCCGAGAACTCCTACCTCGGCAAATGGAAGCTGAATCCGGCGAAGAGCGACTTCGGCGAAACGACGATAGCCTACGAAGAGACATCCGACGGGACGATCAAGGTCACGGCCGATGGCCAGACCTACACCGTCAAGACAGACGGCAAGCAATACCCCACTCCCTGGGGCAACTCCGTGACGTGGAAGGCCGGCGCGGATGGCAAGAGCTGGGAACGGGCCGCGTACGTCAATGGCAAGGTCACCAGCACGTCGACGGCGAAACTGGCGGCGGACGGGAAGTCACTGACGGTCGAGGCGAAGCCGATCGCGGCCGATGGCACGGTGTCGTCTGATACGGTCGTCTACGAACGCGTGTCGGGCTCATCGGGACTCTCCGGCAAATGGAAGACGAAGAACCTGAAGATCGGTGCGCCGGGCACGATGACCCTGGCCGCCAATGGTGCGGACGGCGTGCTGATCACGTTCGTCGAGGAGAAAGGAAGCTGTGCTGCGAAGTTCGACGGCAAGGATCATCCCGCCACAGGTCCTATCTGGCCTTCCGGCTGGACATGCGTGGTCGCGAAGCAGGATGCGAGCGGGTTCGATGTGACGTGGAAGAAAGATGGCAAGGCGATGTTCAGCGATTCGTTCCGCGTAGCAGCCGATGGCCGCTCGCTCACCGATATCAGCAAGGCGCCGGCCTCTTCAGAAACCGTCAAAGCGATCTACGAGCGGTTGTAATTCTGAACCTCACCTGAACGCCCCGCGCAGAGTCGTCAACCGGCGACTCGGCGGGGCGTTGATCCGCTTGCAGGCGGGCGCCTGCGAGCTTGGAACCAAGGGCCACCGCCCCATATCCAAGTATCAGTGAAAGGGCATTTTCATCGGATCACGCTCATGATTTTCTCGAACATCCTGAAGGGAACGATCGTCGCGGCAGCGCTCGCGATCGTTCCATTGAGTAGCTCCCTTGCAACCACTGCGACGCGCGAGGCGGAGATTCCGTTCGCCAACCACGGCGGCATCCGCGACTGGCAGGCCGATCGCGACCAGGGCCTGTGGGTGCAGGACGTTCATCGCAACTGGTACTACGCGAAACTGATGAGCCCCTGCATCGGGCTCAATTTCGCGACGCGTATCGGCTTCGACACGCGCCCGGCGGGCACCTTCGACAAGTTCAGCGCGATCATCGTTCCGGGTGAAGGCCGCTGCGTGGTGCAGACGTTCGAACCCAGCGGCAAGCCGCCCACGAAGGCGGAACGCAAGGCCCAGGCCGCGACCGCGGCACCGAACTTCGACGGCTAGCGCCACTCACGTTCGACTCATCGGGGAAAGCGTCTTTTTTGTTTTGCGGGGCCTGCGGCCCCGCGCCCCGCGGCGCGTGCGGCGAATCCATTTCTCGCGGGTGTCCGTATGACGGGTGAGAATACGTCTTCGCATTGATAGGGACTTTGAGCGGAGCGCCCGTGGACACCCGATCAACCGCCACCCCGACGATCCCGACGCAATCGACCACCCGCACCGCCTTCGCCGGCCTGATCGGCAACGTGCTCGAGTGGTTCGATTTCGCGGTGTACGGCTATTTCGCGAGCGACATCGGGCGGCAGTTCTTTCCGCAATCCAGCCCCGGCGCGCAGAACCTGCTGGCCTTCGGCGTCTTCGCCGTTGGCTTCTTTGCGCGGCCCATCGGCGGACTCGTGCTCGGCCGGGTCGGAGACCGCATTGGCCGGCGCGCATTGCTCGTGCTGTCCATCGCGCTGATGGGCAGCTCCACACTCCTGATCGGCCTGCTGCCTGCGTACGACGCCATCGGCCCTGCAGCGCCGCTGTTGCTCGTCATCCTGAGATTGATCCAGGGTTTCTCTGTAGGCGGTGAGTTCACCGGCTCGATGATCTACACCACCGAGCTCGCCACATCGCGGAAACGCGGCCTCGTGAGCAGCTCCGCCGCCGTCGGCGTGACGCTCGGCTTCATTCTCGGCTCCGCGACCGCCTGGCTCGTGCGCGAAACGCTGAGTCCCGAAGACGCGGCGACCTGGGGCTGGCGCGTTCCGTTCATCGCGAGCGTCCTGCTCGTGATCGTGGCGTTCTGGTTGCGCAAGGGACTCGAGGAAACACCCGCCGGCCTGCAGGCTGCCACGCACCGACCCCCTCTCCTTCCCTCACTGGTGGCCGATGCACTCCCGATGGCGCAGGCGTTCGGCATCATCGCGCTCACGAACGCGGCCTACTATCTCGTGTTCACCTTCGCCGTCGAACGACGCAGCAGCGTGGCGGCCGCAGGCTCGATCTTTCTGCTCGCGAACACCATCAGCCTGATCGCAGTGCTGTTCTCGAAGCCGCTCGGCGGATGGCTGTCGGACCGCACCGGCCGCAGGAAACTCATGATCGTCCTGACGATCGCCACGATGATCCTCGTGCATCCGGGCCTGTGGCTCATGGTGTACGGCTCGCCCGGCCAGTTCCTGTTCGGCCAGATCCTGCTTGCCGTGCCGCTCGGCATGGCGCTCGGCCTGCAGGGCGCGATGCTGTCGGAAATCTTTCCGCTCCGATCGCGCGTGACATCGATGAGCTTCGCATACGGCATCACGCTCGCACTCACCGGCGGTACGGCGCCTCTGATAGCAGGCTGGCTCACGGAACGATTCGGCAATCCGCTCCTGCCGGCCTGGTACGTGATGATCTATGGCGTGATCGGCCTCGCCCTGCTCATCTCGATGAAGGAGACCAACGCGCGCGCGCTCACGGAGTGAGCGGCGGCCGCGAAGTACAAGTCCGCGGTTCCCCAGGCCTGCCGGGAACCCTGATTTCCCTTGTCCGTTGCCTCTGAGAGACGCTAACGACATCTCAGGAGCAGACCATGGTTTTCGCCAGAATTTTCGGGAGTGCAGCGGCGGTTGCCATGATGGCAGTACTGGCCGGTTGCGCGACCACTCATAGCAGTTTGAGAAGCTCTGCGGACCGCCTCGAGCGGAACGCGGACGCGCTGGCCCGCGACGCACGCGGCTATGATTCCTCGGAATACTCGCGCGACGCTCTCCAGCTTGCGGACGAGGCGCACGACTTCCGTCGCGTGGTGGACGACAGTCGGTCCGACCGTCGCGACGTAGATGCCGCCTTCCAGGAATTGTCGCGCAAGTATCACGACCTGCGTGACGAAGTGGATCGTTCCAACAGCCGCGAAGCGGCGCTCCATTTCCGTCCGGTCACGGAGGCTTATCTCGACGTGGAGCGCTCGGTGGGTGGCTACCCGGATCGGGACAGCCGGCGGTACGCGCGTGACCGCGACCGCGATCCGTACGATCGCTCCTACGATCGCTGATATTTAACGATCGCTGAGCGGATCAGGCGCGCTGTTTCTGCTCGTCGCGTTCCGGCGAGTTGATCCAGCGCGCCAGCGTCGCACGCAACGCCGCGAGCGCAACGGGCTTCGCGAGGAAATCGTTCATGCCACTCGCGAGACACCGCTCGCGATCCTCGGCAAATGCATTGGCCGTCATCGCGACCACTGGGACGTCGTGGTCGAGCACTTCGGACTTGAGATCGCGAATGACCTGCGTCGCCTGATAGCCGTCCATCTCCGGCATCTGGCAATCCATCAACACGACGTCGAAGCGCTCGCGCGTGAGCCGCGCAATCGCCTGCATGCCGTCGTCAGCGCACTGGACCGTGCAACCGAGGCGCCGAAGCATCTGCGACGCGACGCGCTGGTTCACCGGATTGTCCTCGACGAGCAGGATGCGCGCCGCAAGGGTGTCCGGCGTCCCTGTCTCCGTCGACAGCTGGACCGCCGGGGACTGAGCGACCGGTGGCGAGAGACTTTCGCTGCCCACGAACGGCAGCTCGAACGCGAACGTCGACCCCTCGCCGGGGCGACTCATCACTTCGATCTTCCCACCCATGAGCTCGAGCAGCCGCTTCACGATCGTGAGGCCGAGCCCGCTGCCACCGTAGCGCCGCGTTGTCGAGGAATCCGCCTGTGTGAAACGGTTGAACAGTTTCGGGATGTTCTCCGGCGCGATCCCGATGCCGCTGTCGACGATGGAGAAGCGCACGGCTCCACTCTCGACGCGCCGGACGATGATCTGCACACCGCCGTGCTCCGTGAACTTCACGGCATTGCTGACGAGATTCAGCAGAACCTGGCGGAAGCGCGCCGGATCGCCCGTCATCACTACCGGTACATCGCTCGCGTAGTCGAGCGTGAGACTCAGACCGCGATTGGTGACGGCTGGCGAGAGCACACGCTTCACCTCCTGGCAGGTCGCGCGTGCATCGAAGAATGTGTGCTCGAGTGTCATGCGCCCCGACTCGATCTTCGAGTAGTCGAGCACATCGTTGAGCAGCGCGAGGAGCGCATCTCCCGAGCTGCGAATGGTGGTAACGAGCTCCTGCTGCTGTGAATCGAGCGTCGTGCCCAGCAGGAGCTGCGCGCATCCGAGCACGCCGTTCATCGGCGTGCGGATCTCATGGCTCATCACGGCGAGGAAGTCCGACTTTGCACGCGAGGCAGCCTCCGCACGTTGCGCTTCCGTCTCTGCGTGCGCCTTTGCAGCCGCGAGGCGCGCACGTATGCGCCGGTCGCGACGCTGCGCATTCTGGTCCGCAAGCCGGAAGCGGAAGGCAGCGACTCCGCAGATGAGTGACAGCAGCGTGACGGCCGCAAACGCGATCAGGCCCGTGCGCCGGATCGCCGCGAGACGCTCGTCGAGGTCGCGCACCCACATGTCGATGCCCACGACTCCGGCGAACTGTCCCCTGCTATCGAAGAACGGCGCATACGCGCTCATGTAGCTGCGCAACGCCTCCTGTATCGGCTGATTATTGCCGGCCACCACGTGCTTCGTGAGCGCGAGCCGCAGCGCCGGGTCCGGCGTGTAGTACGGCTTCATGATGGGATCCGGCGGCGTGGGATCGTCCGGCGACGGATACAGAAACGTCGTGTCGAGAATGAAGTGGATCTGGTTACCGCGCAGGATCGCCGTGTAGACGTAGATGACGTCCCGGGTTGCCTTGTGAAAGTCAACCAACGGCTTCAACAAAGCGAGATGCGCGGGGCTACCGGCCTGGGACTGAGAAGTGAGCGTTCGGTGCAGGTCCCCATCCACCTGGGTGGCGGCCACCCGCGCGAGCTGCATCAGTTCGGTGCGTACCGCCGCGGTCTGGCCCTCTTCCGCCGAGCGCCAGATATAAAAGACACCGACCGAGGCGATGGACCAGATTATGGAGCCTGCCAGGAGTGCGTAGAGCAGTGGGCGACGGAGTCCGCCGCTCCGCCGACCCCACATGGTCCGATATCGAGACGGGCGCAGGTCCATGGTCGTGTAGCGGCAAAGCTTCGGCGTTCTGGAGCAGCAAAACTACGTACTTGTGCTCAAATAGCGCGCCTCATGCGCTGTGGGCGCCGGCATGGGCTGCATAGGAGACCGCAATGGATGGATCGTTGGAGGGAAAAGTGGCCCTGGTCGCGGGAGCGACGCGCGGAGCGGGCCGGGGGATTGCGGTGGAGCTCGGCGCCGCGGGCGCAACGGTTTATTGCACGGGCCGCACCACGCGCGCCCAGCGGTCCGAGATGAATCGGCCGGAAACGATCGAGGATACGGCCGCGCTGGTGGACGAGGCGGGCGGGCGCGGGATCCCAGTTCAGACCGACCACCTCGTGCCGGAGCAGGTTCGCGCACTCGTGGCGCGCATTCGAAAAGAGCGAGGCGCTCTGCACCTTCTGGTGAACGACATCTTCGGCGCCACGCATATCGAGTGGAACAAGACCGTGTGGGAGTCGGACCTCGAGTACGGCCTGCACATGCTCCGGCTTGCCGTCGATACGCACGCCATCACGAGTCACTTCGCGATTCCGTTGCTGCTCGAGAAGCCCGGCGGCCTCGTCATCGAGATCAACGACGGGACAGCGGAGTACAACGGCAGCAACTACCGCAACTCGTTTTTCTACGACCTGACCAAGGCCGCGGTGATGCGCATGGGATTCTCGCTCGGGCACGAGCTGAAGCCGCGTGGCGCGACGGGTTTGTCGCTGACGCCGGGATGGCTCAGGTCCGAGCACATGCTCGAAGCGTTCGGTGTGACCGAAGCGAACTGGCGTGAAGCGACCCAGCGCATTCCAGGCTTTGCGATTTCAGAGACGCCGGCCTTCGTAGGCCGCGCCGTCGTGGCGCTCGCGCTGGACCCGAATGTGTCGCGCTGGAACGGACAGTCGCTTTCGAGCGGACAGCTCGCACGAATCTACGGCTTCACCGATGTCGACGGCAGCCGGCCGGATGCCTGGCGGCACATGATGGATGGCAGCCCCGCCGACGTTGAAAAGTATCGCTAGCGAGGCTTGATGAGCACGCGCGCCGATGCGGCTTCGTGACCAACTACGCGCATCGGCAGCAGCATCAGCTCGTAGTCGCCGGGCTTCACGTCCGTCAGCATCACACCTTCGACGATCGGGATGCCCTTGCCGAGCAAGGCACGATGCGCGCGCGGTTCGGGCGCACCGAATTGCTCCGCCGAAACGTAGTCGACACCCACGAGCACCACACCTCCGTCCGCGAGAAGCTGAGCCGCATCGGGCGCGATGTAGGTGAAGTCCTTGTGGAAGACGGGATCGGTCATCCAGCCTTTGCGGCTGTTCCGCGTGCGGAAGAAGATGCGCTTCGCTCCGCGCCAGTCGTGCTTCGCGAGCTCGGCCGCATCGATGGCCAGCGCCTCGGCGGAGCAGTCGACGATGCGCACCGGCCCCATGAATGTGTCGAGCGGAATCTCATCGAGCGGCGCGCCGCCCTTGATGAAATGCATCGGCGCGTCCACGTGCGTGCCAGTGTGCGCGCCCATCGAAAACGCAGAGAGCGTGAGCTTTCCGCCGCGATCCATGTGCTGCATGAACTCGAGTTTGGCCGGCGCGTCACCGGGATAGATCGGCGTTCTTTTCGGGTCGATGGGCGCCGTAATGTCGATCCAGCCACCTGAGCCTGTCTGCGCAAAAACCCATGCGCCGTGCAAGGCGAAGGCCGCCACTGCCATCCCCGCCGTCCATTTCCTCATGCGCCCTCCACTGCTGCGCTTCCAGATATCCGGCCATTCTGCCGCAGGATTTGCGCGGGCGCTGTGCTACCTTGGATCGCATGAGGCTCTGGCGAGGAACGCTGGCTTATGTCGCGCTTGGGATGTGCGCCTCCCTCGCGCCCCGCGCTCAGGCTGGCGCGCTTGCAGAGTACGTAGCGCGGTCCGACGACAGCACTCAATCGCAATGGGTCCGCTCAGGGACGCTCGGGTCCGGAGAGTTCGTCGAGCTGATCCTCACCTCGCAGACCTGGCGCGGCATTCCCTGGAAGCACCAACTCTTCCTGTTCCGGCCGAAGCGCCTCGATGCGGACTCCAGACAGGCGATTCTGTACATCGACGGCGGGCGCTGGCGGCCCGAATACGAGAACGATGCAGCCGACCTGCCCCGTCACGCGCTGATCTTCGCGCGTCTCGCCGAGGCCGCACGGGCGCCAGTGGCCGTCGTGCGCCAGGTGCCGTTTCAACCGCTCTTCGAAAGACGCGAAGACGCGCTGATTGCCTACACGTTCGACCGCTATCTCGAAACTGGCGAAGCGGACTGGCCATTGCTGCTGCCGATGGTGAAGAGCGCCGTGCGTGCGATGGACGCCGTCCAGGAGCTGGCGCGAAAGCAATGGCAACTCGAGCTGGAGCGCTTCACCGTAGCGGGCGCCTCGAAGCGCGGATGGACGTCATGGCTCACTGCCGCCGCGGATCCGCGCGTCGCGAGCGTGGCGCCGATGGTCATCGACATGCTCGACATCCCCGAGCAGATCCGTTTGCAGCGGGACACGTTCGGCAGTCTCTCCGAGGAAGTGCAGGATTACGACAAGATCGACCTGCCGGCGCGCATCGATTCAGTCCTCGGCCGCAGGCTCATCGAGACGGTGGATCCCTACAGCTACCGCGCAACGCTCACGCAGCCGAAACTGATTCTCCTGGGCACGAACGACCGCTACTGGCCGCTCGATGCGCTGAGTCTCTACTGGAGCGGGCTGATGCAGCCAAAGAGCGTGCTGTATGTGCCCAACCAGGGGCACGGTTTACGGGACATGGATCGCGTGGTCGGCTCGCTCAGTGCCTTCCACCGTTACTCCGCACGCGGCGAGCGCCTGCCCGCGCTTTCGTGGACGTTCAAATCGTCTGCGAAGGGAGGGCTCGAGATCGCCGTGCAGCCGGACCGCAAACCCGTTCGCGTCGTCGCGTGGAGCGCTAGCAGCTCGAGCCGCGATTTCCGCGAAGCGCGCTGGTCGCAACGCGATTGCAAGCGCGCCGGCACGCAGTTCACCTGCAGCGAGCCCCTGAAACCGCCGCAATTCACTGCACTCTATTCGGAAGCGACGTTTCGAGACCGTGGCGAGACGGATTTTTCGCTGTCCACAGCGGTGTGCATCGTCGACGCGAAGGGCGCGATGGTGCGGCCGTGCCTCGACAATCCGGAAGACGAGACGGAGCGGGCGCGGCGCGAGGCGCCGCGCACCGCTTCAAACTGAAGACCTGACTGGTCTAGTAGTTCTTGCTCTTTTCAGATGACATCTTCATCTGGGCTTCGCAAGTCTTTTTCGCGTCATCCTTCGACACGCTGCTGTCGCGCGCACGCTCCTTCGTGATGCAGTCCTTCATCATCTTTTCATGGCCGGCCTTGCCCGCAGCCTGCTGCTGATGCGGCGACGACGCGGCGGCCGGATCGCCCGTGGTGTTTGCAGGCGCTTCGGTCGCGGGCGACGACGTGGTATCGCGCTGAGCCGGGCTGGAAGCCGAGCTGGGCGACGTCTGGTCCTGCGCGGGCGGCGTCGTCTGCTGACCGACGGCCAGACTGCATGCAGCCATGGACAGGAGCGCCAATAGTGCCGTTCTGGTTGAAGTCATGATGCCTCCTCAAAAGCTCGACGGGGTGACCGGGCGAGCCTCGCGCGAAGCATCGCCGCGGCCAATCGGCCTGCGATATCAATGAATGTGGGACCTCTCCTACGATCGTTTCTTTTTCAGGCTTCATTCATTCGCGGTCCCGTAGCTTCCGCGCATGAACTTCCGATTCGCCGCGTGTGTCGTGGCGCTGGCGTGCTGGGCCGCTCAAGCCTGCGCTGCAGACCCGCCCGAGCGCGTGGCACGCCTCAGCTACGTTCTCGGCCGCGCCTCCGTGGCGAACGAACATGTCACCGTGAACTGGCCGATCGTGTCGGGCGACCGCGTGCGTACGGATGCCGATGCACGTGCGGAGCTCGACTTCGGCACGGCGACGATGTGGCTCGATGAGAATGCAGATGTCACAGTCGTCGTGCTGGGGCCGCGCGCGATCGAAGCGCGAATCGAGTCGGGCGCAGTGAGCGTCGAGCTGCGCGAACGCGCGAACGACGACGCGATCCGCTTGCGCATGGCTGCGGCGGAAATCGATCTGGTGCAACCAGGGCTTTATCGGCTGGACGCCGCGGGCGAAGTCTTCATCGTGCACACCGGAGAGGCTGAGATCGGTGCGGGTGTGGCCCGCTTTCAGCAGTTCACCGGCGAGCAGGCGCGCATCGAGACGGATGGAACGCTTGCGATCACGCCTGTCCCACCGCCAGACGCTTTCGATCGATGGACCGCGCAGCGTTCGCAAGGCGCCGCGGGATCGCGCACGGCGCCGCACGTTGCGAAGAATCTCGTCGGCTATCAGGAGCTGGATGCGTACGGCGCATGGCGCCTCGAGCGCGATTACGGAATGGTGTGGGAACCGCAGCGTGTGAGCCGCGAGTGGGCGCCGTATCGCTTCGGGCAGTGGATCTGGAAACCGCCGTGGGGCTGGACGTGGGTCGACGATGCGCCATGGGGCTTCGCGACCACTCATTCAGGTCGCTGGGCCGAGATCGATGCGCGCTGGTTCTGGGTACCCGGGCCCCGGCAGATTCCTGCGGTGTACGCACCGGCGCTCGTCGGCTGGATTCGCGACCGGGCGCGTGACGACCGCATCGGATGGTTTCCGCTCGGGCCCGGCGAAGAATACGATCCGCCCTTTGCGGCCAGCGAGTCGCTCACCCGGCGCCTGAACACGTTCGCGACGGTGAACTCGCGCGAGCCCGCTGCGATTCAGGCAGGCGGCCTGGATGCACAGGCGCCGCGCGCCGTCACGTGGACCTCGCGCGCGACTTTCGTGCGCGAGGTGGATTAGGCTCATGCTCCCAGCCGCCACGCCGGAGTGCCCTCGTCATGGCCACCCAGCTCACGTATGCCATCAAATACGTCGCGGACATGCGCCGCGCAGTCGCCTTCCATCGGGATGAGCTCGGACTGCCGCTCAAGTTCGAATCGCCGGAGTGGAGTGAGTTCGTGACCGGGCCGACGACGCTGGCGCTCCACATCGCTTCACCCGAGCACCCCGCGGGCATGGTGCAACTCGGCTTCGCAGTCGCGGACGTCAACGCGTTCCACGCAGCAAAATCCGGCCATCTGAAATTCACGCGGCCACCGAAAGCCGAGCACGGCGTGACGATCGCCAGTTTCATCGATTCGGAAGGTGCGGAGTGCAGCGTCAGCGCTCAGCGCTGATCGGCAGTGAGCAGTGGAATTGCGAGCCCTGCGCGAACCACAACTCCCCGTTGTGGGCGTGGCAGATGGAACGTGCGATCGCGAGACCGAGGCCCATGTGGAACGGCTTGGTCGAGTAGAACGGCTCGCAGAGCCGACGCGCGTCCTCGGGAGACATGCCAGGCCCTGAGTCCTCGATCGTGATCACCACGTGACCCGTGGGTTCGAGGTGCGTGCGCAGTCCGATCCAGCGGCTGGCGGCGGGAGCACTGGCGATCGCTTCGATTGCATTCTCGAGCAGTGTCAGCACGACGTGCTCGATCTGCAGGCGGTCCGCAGCCACCACGGGCGATGGCGCGATGAGATCCCGGTCCAATCGAATCTCGTGACGCTGCAACTCCGTTGCGGCCAGCGCGCATACGGCCTCGATCGCCTCGTTCAGCGCGAATTCCTGCGGCGCCGGTGTCGGGCGGCGGCCGAGGCTGCGAATGCGCGCCAGCTCGAATGCCATGCGGCGCATGGACTGGCCGGCAGCGTTCAGGTGCGCGCGCATGTGGTCGCGATCGATGTCCTGCGCTGACAGCAGACGCAACCCATGGTCCGTGCGCTCGATGACATCCTGCACCGATGCCTGAATCTCGCCGACGAGCGCGCTCGACAGCTCCGCGAATCTCACGCGCTGTGAGAAGCGCACGAACTCGTTCCAGGGCGCGCTCCGAACTTCCGCGACGTTGCTGTCCGTCGCTTTCGGCGCTCCCCGCTCGAATCCGCGCAATGCGGACAGCAGGCGCGTGACTTCCGGCGCCACCGGTCCTGGAGGCAGATCCCCGTGATCGACCGTTTCGAGCGACTCATCGCACAGCCAGCTTCCGAAAATGATGGCGGAATGGGCCTGCGCCGCGGCCCGCATCGCGGACGCGGAAACGATCCGGCGATCGAACTGGCAAAGGAATGCGGACGCGCCTTCGGCGGCAATGTCGTTCAGCTTGTCTTCGTACTCGAGCCACCCCTGCGTGTGGGGCTCGCGACGGATGAGATCGTGCAGATGCCCCACTCCGCGCACGCCGGTGAACCCGCGGCGTTTCGCGTCATCGCGGGATTGCTTCCAGAACGTGAACAGTCGATAAGGATCGAAGCCATCGCGCTTCAGCGACAGACGCCACGGCGTGGTGACCTGCAGAGCATCCCCGGCCAGCGCCGCCGCAACGTCGATGCCGCCCGCTTGAAGCGCGCGATACGTCTGCGCCTCGTCGTCGTCCGGCACCAGGTAGATGCACTTCTGATGCTGCTCGAGCCCGAGCCGCACGAAGGCCGAGGCGGCGGTCAGCCGCTCGGAATCATCCGAAGAAATCGAGCAAAGATGAGGACGACACGCGGTCACGAACGCGTGGGATTCAGCGGCCGGCCGACGCGCGCGCTATCCCTGGCAACCTCACCGGTACACGCATCCGTTCGGCTGGCGGCATGGACTTCGGCGCAGGCGCATAGATCAGCGAGATGCTGATCCACACCGCCACACTGAAGTACATCGACATCCAGAGAATCTCGCTGCGCCAGTCTTCCAGTCGGTAAGTCACGACCCTGCGATGAAGGGCATCGAGCGCGCCCTGCGTCAACGTGAGGTAGGAAGCGTTGCCCGCCTCCTGAGCTACCCAGCGTTCCCAGTACATCGGCACGTCGACGAGGAAGATATACGCAACGTACCCGACGCCGGCAAGGCACCACGCAGCGAGCACGTTCCGCGAAACGGCCGTACACCGCGGGCGGATGAGAACCATGCTCGCCACGACGAGCGCCGCGGAAATGCCCCACAGCGACTCCTCGATGACGTGCCCGAAGTTCGATGTGGTGAGCACCGAGTACCACGAAAAGACTTCAGCAATCACAATCAATGGCACGACTATCTTCGCGACACTGCTGGAGAAGGTGCTGCCCGTGGCGCGCGCCGTCTCACGCGTGATGAGCGCCCACTGGCACGCGAAGCACAGCTCGGCGACGGTCGCGACTGAACGGCCGACCAGCGCGCTCGATAGCCAGGAGTCGAACAGCCCGAGCCGCGGCACATCGAACACGGGCACTATGGAGCGGAAGGCGCACCCGAAGACATAACCCGCGGACAGGATGAGCTGCAGGCGACGCGCCGAGAAGTGATCGCCCGCCATGTTTTCCCGTGAACGGCCGAGCGCCCGGCCGGCCAGCATCCATGCCGCCACGTTGAGCGCGGCCACCGAGCAAAGGAATATCCACCAGTTTGTGACAGCCACTGCAATCTTTCTGACATCAAAGTGTAATGACGCCAGTTATAGCAGCAGACGTCGTACCCGGTCACGTGTCAGTGCACAGTGTTTACGATCGTCGGACGAATGTATTTAAGAGCGCATGTCAGCCGCCAGCGCCCGGCACAGGGCGCTTTTGGTTACGGGCTGGCGCTCGCGGAGTACGCGCTCGAGCAGGCGGCGCCACGTTTTGAACGTAAGATCGTAGTGAGCATCCAGGGGATGCAGGGCGATGCGGAGCGCAGGCGCTTTCGCAAGCTGCGTGAGTTGCCACGCGATCCATCGCGTCGAGAGCTCGCGGCGGGGCGCCGAGCGTGCGCTGAAGCCGAGGCAAGGTACGTCCCATCGTCGTGCCCGGGGAAGCTGCGTGATGGAGCCAAGACTCGTCGTGTAGTCGAAGGGAAACTCACCGAGCACGTGTGACGCCTGCTCGCTGATGAGCCATGCAGGCGGCACGAACCCTTGCGGCTGCCAGCCACAGCGGCGCAGCAGACCGAGCCCGAGCTCGATGCGGCCGCGCGCGCTGCCGCCGTCGAGCGCCACGAACTCACCCTCCCCCGCCGTCAGCAACCGCCGCGCTAGCGCGGCGCGGATCGAATCCGAAGGCCGGCCGTCGTCGAGATGCCAGAGCCCATGCAGGGCGATCTCGCAATTGCGGGCGAGCAAGGCGTCGATGGCGCGGCGGAAATCCGGCGCATCGAGAATCGATGCACGCCGATGCATGTCCGGCACGACGAGCAGGGTGAGCGGAACATCGGCGCGGATGCTCGAAATCAGCGTCACTAGGCGCTCGCACATCGGCCACGTCGCGGGCGAAACGTCATGCAGGGCGATGGCCGCGAGGGGCGCGATTTCAGCGTTCGGGGTCCGCAAGCAGTTCCCACCGCGCGATGGGTTGTCCGGCGAGCGTGGCGTAATGCTGCATGAGGCGTCGGAACGCCGCGTCCCACGAATGCGAACGCACCACGCGAGCGCGAGCTGCCACGCCCATCGCCGCGAGATCGCGTCCGAAGAGCGAGCTGATTGCCTCCGTCACGTGTGCAACGTCATGCCGCTCGGCGAGCACGCCGACCGTCTCGTCGATCAACTCCCTGATCCCGCCGATTGCCACGGCCA